>Ga0256404_1000284_pt1 | contig 131196 bp, 116 predicted proteins | sample RumenRJG_01DNA_FD_185990 | JGI IMG/M metagenome (GOLD analysis project Ga0256404, IMG submission 185990) | Bovine rumen microbial communities from Lethbridge, Alberta, Canada - RJG_01 | ecosystem: Host-associated > Mammals > Digestive system > Stomach > Rumen | place: Canada: Alberta... | reverse complement strand
TTATACTATGAGACATAGAGGGAGCCTCCTTGTTATTTTTTGGTTTTGGGTTAAACCTATTGTAACAAATGCTCTCTCTTTTTTCTTTTTATTTCTGTAACATATGTTTTATCACATTACATTTTTTCGGCTTTTTTAATATTTTTTGGAATGGTTTCCCTTAACAGATCCGCGGCAGCCCTTCACCCCGCAGGGGAAGCAGTTTCCGCATGGCGCCGTAGACGGTTTCCAGATGGACGCCCTGGCCTTCTTCCACCTTGCCGGCCAAGGCCGCGTGCTTCCCGTAGGGGTGGCGGTGCAGAAGGGCCAGTGCCGTTTCGGCCTGCGCCGCCGGCAGGGAAATGAGCAGGTTGCCTTCGTTGCCCATGGTGAGCGGGTCGAGGCCGAGGATGCCGGACAGGTCCCGCACTTGCCGGGACACCGGCAGGGCCGCTTCGGAAAACACGAGGGATTTCGCCGAGGCCGCCGCCAGCTCGTTGGCCACCGTGGCCAGGCCGCCGCGCGTGATGTCGCGCAGCGCGTGGATATCCAGGCCGTGCTGCAGCAGGTTCGCCACCAGCCCGTTGAGGGGGGCGCAGTCGCTGCGCAGGTCCGTTTCCATGTGGAGGCGCCGGGTCAAAATGACGGCGTGGTGGTCGCCCAGGTTTCCCGTCACCAGCAGAGCGTCGCCGGCCTGCAGGTTCGCCGCCCCGATGCGGCTGTCCCGCGGACGGACGCCGAGGCCGGCCGTGTTGATGTACAGGCCGCCGCGGCCTTCAATGACCTTCGTGTCCCCGGCGACGATGCGGACGCCGGCTTCCGCCGCGGTCTCCGCCATGGAACGGACGACCGCTTCCAAAAGGTCCGTGTCCAGTCCCGTTTCCAGGATGAACGAGGCCGTCAGATACAAGGGTTTCGCCCCCATGCAGGACAAATCGTTGACGGTGCCGCAGATGGATAATCTGCCGATGTCGCCGCCCGGGAAGAACAACGGCTCGACGACGAAGCTGTCCGACGTGAGGACGGGATTCCCGTCCAGCGCGGGCAGGACGGCGCCGTCCTCCATGCGGTCCAGCACGGGATTCCGGAAATGGCGGGCAAACAGGCCGGCAATCAGCCGTCCCGTCTCTTCCCCGCCGCTGCCGTGACGCAATTCGATCTTCATGCGGGACCTCCTTCCCGGTACGTGACGCAGCACGCGCCTTCACTACTGACCATGCAGGCCCCGACCGGATGTTCCGGCGTGCAGGCCTTGCCGAACGACGGGCACCGGGCCGGCACCAGCCGGCCGGTCAGTACCTGGCCGCAGCAGCAGCCCGGCGGCACGGCATCGTCCGTCAGGCCGGAACTGCCGGCGTCCAGTTCCTGATAGGGCCCGGTCAGATACAGGCCGGATCCGCCGATGCTGCCCAGCCCGCGCCATACGGCGTCGCCCGGGGCGAACACTTCGCGCAGGAGCGCCCGGGCCTGTTCGTTGCCCTGGGGCCGCACCACCGTGGGATACTCGTTCCAGAGTCCCTGCCGGCCTTTGGCACATTCCAGGACGAGGCGCGCGAGGGCCCGCAGCAGGAGGGACGGCGTAAATCCGCCGATGACCATGGTGGAACCGCAGGCCGCGGCCAGTTCCCGGTAGGCGTCGCTGCCCGTGATGACGGCCACGTGGCCCGGACAGAGGAAGCCGTCGATGTCTCCCCGGGCCGCCAGCAGGCGGATGGCCCGGGGCATGGTCTTTAATGCCGTCAGGAAACGGACGTTGCGGATTTTTTCGCGGTACACGCGCTGGACGAGGGAAGCCCAGACCGGTGCCGTCGTCTCGAAACCGACAGCGGCCAGGATGAACGTCGTTTCCGGTTCCGCGGCCGCCATGGCCAGGGCATCTTCCGGATTATAGAAAAAGTCCGCCCGGCCGCCCCGGCCGCGTGCGCCGGCCAGGGACATGCGGCTGCCGGGTACGCCCAGCATATCGCCGAAGGAGAGCACTTTGCAGCCGTCGGTCAGGGCGTATTCCACGAGGCGGTCGATATAGGCCGTGGGGGTGACGCAGACGGGACACCCGGGGCCGGACAGGAGCGTGATGGACGGCGGGAGCATCTGCCGGATGCCGCTCCGGTACAGGGAGGCAGTATGGGTGCCGCAGACTTCCATGAGCTTGAGCGGCCGGCCGTCGTAACTGCGCAGCCACCGCGCCAGTTCGCGTTCCTTCATGACGGGTTCCCCCCCTGTTCCTCCGAGGCGGCTTCCCGGATTTCGTCAAACAGGGCGATCCAGTCCTCCGCTTCCTCTTTCTCCACCACCTGGATGGCCATACCGGCATGAACCAGCACATAATCGCCGACCGCTGCCGGGACCATGGACAGGTTCACGCGGACCCGGGACCCGGAAAAATCAACGGTACCGTGGGTCCCGTCGCGGGAAATGACCTTGCCGGGATATGCAACGCACATCTTCCAGCTCCTTTCCATTCCTTGACTTGCTATTTCCTCAAGCGGCGCCGCAGCAGGCCGTAATAGGCCTGGCCGAGGCTGATGCCGCCGTCGCCGCAGGACACGGCCTCGTTCGTGTAGACGTGGAAATGACGCCGTTCCAGTTCCGTCACGGCTCCTTCCAGGAGGATGCCGTTGGCAAAACAGCCGCCGCTCAGGACGACGTCGGGGAGGCCAAACTGTTCCGCACTGTCCGCCACGAGCCGGATCAGCGCCTGGTGGAAGCCCAGGGCCGCCGCTTCCCGTTCCGCCGCGCTCAGGGGTTTCCGGCCCCATTGCCACAGCTGCCGCACCAGGGGTGCCGCGTCCCAGAGGAGCCGGCCGTCCGCATCGCGCCGCGCTTTCAGGGCCAGGGGCAGCGGTGCCGTGCCGTGCCGGATTCCCTGCTGTGCCGCGGCTTCCAGGGCCATGGGGCACTCGCCTTTGAAGGTGTTCTCCGTGGCCAGGCCCAGCAGGACCGCCGCCGTGTCAAACAGGCGGCCCATACTGGAATTGCCGATGGTGTTCACGCCGGCCGCCAGGGCGCGCCGTACCAGAGGATAGCGCGGATCCGCCACGTCCTCTTCCGCCATGCCGGCAGCTGCCAGATGGCACAGGGCGCTTTTCCAGGCCTGCTTCATGGATACATCGCCGCCGAGCATGGGGATGGTCTGCAGATGGCCGGCGCGTTCCACGGCCGCACCGCGGCATTTCAGGATTTCGCCGCCCCAGACCGTGCCGTCCGTGCCGGCACCGGTCCCGTCGAAGACAAAGGCCAGGCAGGGGCCGTCCAGGTGGTGTTCCGCCAGGACGGACAGGGCGTGGGCGTGGTGGTGCTGCACCGCCAGCAGGGGAAGGTCCCGCGCCGCGGCCAGCTCCTGCCCCCACCGGCGGGAAAGGTAGCCTGCATGAAGGTCCGTCACGATGCATTCCGGCGTGATGCCCAGCATGGCTTCCCAGTCGGCTTCGCTGTCCCGCAGGAAGCGTTCCGACTTTTCGTTGTCCAGTTCGCAGGGTATCTGGGCGGGATAGAGGCGGCCGCCGCCGCTCAGGCAGAAGGACGGCTCCATGTCGGCGCCGCAGGCCAGGACGCATCCTTCCGGGACCTGCCGCACAGCCGGTTCCGGCAGATAGCCGCGGGTGCGGCGCAATACCTGCACCCGCCCGGCTGCCGCCTTGACGACGCTGTCGTCGGCACTGCGCAGGATTTCCCGGTCGTACGTGAAAAAGCCTGCCACCGCCTGGTGTTCCCTGTACCAGGCCAGGGCCGCCCCGTCCTGAAACAGGATGGGTTCACCGCTCCGGTTGCAGCTCGTCACAATCAGGGGAACGCCCGCCCCTTCCGTCAGCAGGGCGTAAAAGCCCGACGGCGGCAGAAAGACGCCCAGCAGCGGGACGTGCCCTGCCGTTTCCTCCGGCAGGTGCAGCGCTGCCCGCGGTTCGGCCAGCACGATGGGCCGCACGGCGGACGTCAGGAGCCGCTGTTCCTGTTCCGACAGGCGGCACAGGGCGGACGCGGCCGCCAGATCGGGGACCATGAGGGCGAAGGGTTTGCGGTCGCGCTGCTTCAGCCGGCGCAGCTGCCGCACCGTGTCCTGCCGGTCGCCGCGGCAGACCAGGTTGTAGCCGCCGATGGATTTGACGAGGACGATGGCTCCGTCCCGCACGAGGCGGATGGCCTCGTCCATCGCCGCCGGTCCGGCCAGGCGGTCCGTTCCCGTCAGGCCGGAAAGCTGGGGACCGCAGTCCGGACAGGAAATGGTTTCCCCGTGGCAGCGCCGGTCCGCCGCATCCGTGTATTCCCGGCCGCAGTCCGGGCAGAACCGGAACCGGTCCATGGTCGTGTTCTCCCGGTCGTAGGGCAGTTTCCGGACGATGGTGTAGCGCGGGCCGCAGGCCGTGCAGGAAACATAGGGATAGCCGTAATGGCGGTCGGCCGGATTGTGCAGGTCCTCCAGGCACTGCGGGCAGATGCCCAGGTCGGCCGGAAAGACGGGTTCTTTCGCCGTGCCGCCGCTTGGTACGGAGCGGAATCCGTCGAACCGTTCGAACGGCGCCTCGCGGTATTGCACCGACTCCACCTGGGCCGGTGCGGGAAAATGGCGCAGCGCGTCCAAAAAAGAAGGCAGCTCCGTGGCCTCACAGGTTACCCGGATTTCCACGGTGCCGCCCAGGTTCTTCACCCAGCCCTGCAGGGACGCCGCCCCGGCCAGCCGGCAGACGCCCGGCCGGAAGCCCACGCCCTGCACCCGTCCCGTGACGGTGATGATGTAGGTTTTTTCCACGGCGGCACCTCCTTTGCGGCCGGAACGGCCGGGACTTCGTTACTGCTTTGCTGCGGACGCTGCCGCCTTGGCGAGCCACTGCGCCGCTTCGGCGTAGCCCTCCCCCGTCCTGCCGCTCACTTTGAAGACCGGCGCGGTCTTGTTCAGGTGGCGCAGGCCCTTCATAAAGAAGTCCTCGTCAAAGTCGAGATAGGGCAGCAGATCCACCTTGTTGAGGAGGATCACATCCGCCTTTTCAAAGGCCAGGGGATATTTGTACGGCTTGTCGCTGCCGTCGGTGACGCTCACGATGAGGAGCTTGATGTTCTCCCCGATGGTGAGTTCCGCCGGGCAGACCAGGTTGCCCACGTTCTCGATGAAGAGGATGCCCGGTTCGGGGAAATCCATGGCGTGGACGGCGTTGTGCACGAGGGGCGCGTCGAGGTGGCAGGCGCCGAAGGTGTTGATCTGCGCCGCCGGCACGTTCTGGCGGCGGAGCCGTTCCGTGTCGAGGTCCGACTCGATGTCGCCTTCGATGACGTAGACCTTGCCGGGCAGGTGTTTCATAAGCTGTTCCAGGGACGTGGTCTTGCCCGTGCCCGGCGCTCCCATGACGTTCACCGCGTAAATGCCGTGTTGTTCGAGATATTCCCTTACATGGCCCGCGATGTGGTCGTTATGGGAATAGATGTCCATTTTGACATCGGCTTTGATCATATGCATTATGGTACCTCCAAATCCACCGTGTCGATGTAGAATTCCTTGCCGATCTCCGTCGGCGACCCGGCGCCGCCGCACCAGGGACAGGTAAAGGAAAAACGTTTCCGTTCAAACAGGCGCCCGCACTTGTCGCAGCGCATCTTCGGCTTCACGTCGCGGATGGTGAGGGTCGCGCCGGCGCACGGCGTCCCTTCGGCGATGATGTCGAAATACATTTGGATGGACGCGCCGATAAAGCCGGAGTCCTCGCCGACGACGAGATGGATGGCCCGGACCCGGCCGTGTTTCTCCCGGGCCGTTTCCGAGGCGATGCGCACGATTTCCAGAGTGACCGGATACTCATGCATCGGGGTTCCCCTTCTGCGCCGGGGCCTTGTTCACCTTCGGCCGCGGCACGTGGAGCGTGACTTCCGCCGGGCTGCCCGCATAGCTGCCGAGGCTGAGGCATTTGCGCGGGCAGTTGGTGATGCACGTGTCGCAGTTCACGCAGGACGCGAGGTCGATGCGCCAGGTCCGCTCGCGCAGGTTCACCGTAATGGCGCCGGCCGGGCAGTTGCGCTGGCACATGCCGCAGCAGATGCAGCGGCTGACATCGTTGACGACCTGGCTGCCCGTCGCGCCGGCAGTAGCTGCCGCGGCAGGAGCCGCCGGGGCTGCCTTGGCCGGGCCTTTTCCGGCCAGGGCCGGTTTCGCCGGGGCCGCCGGCAGGACGACCTGGAGCTCCACGGCTTCCTTCTTCAGGGCCGGGGCCGTGTATTCCGGTTTCATGGAAAGGCACTTTTTGGGGCAGTTTTCCACGCAGGCGGCGCACTGGACGCAGGAAAAAGGATCCAGGCGCCACAGGCCCGTCTTCCGGTCCACCGTGATGGCGCCGGCCGGACAGGTGCGCATGCACATGCCGCAGAGGATGCACCGGGAGCTGTCGTTTTCCACGTGCCCTCGCACGCCCTCCTCAAAGGTTTTCGGCTGCAGCGGATACGGGGAGGTCGCCGGTTTTTTGAACAGGTTGCCCAGGGCCTGTTTCATAAAGGACAGATAGCTCATGACAGACCGCCTCCTTAACGTTCACAGCAGCTGATGCACGGGTCGATGGTCAGGATGATGTTCGGCACGTCCGCCAGGTCGCAGCCCTGCAGGATCTTCACCAGGCCCGGCAGGTTGCCGTTCGTGGGCGTGCGGAGGCGGAACCGTTCCAAGTTCTTGGTCCCGTTCCCTTTGACATAGTAGACGGCTTCGCCGCGGGGCTGTTCCACGCGGGTGAAGTACTCGCCCGCCGGCGGGAACCCTTTCACGGGCACCTCGACGGGCCCTTCCGGCATGTTTTCCAAACAGCCCAGGATCAGGTCGATGGACTGTTCGATTTCTTCCAGGCGCACTTTGACGCGGGCCAGGCAGTCCCCCGCCTGTTCCGTGACCGGCCGGAAATGCAGGTCCTTGTAGGCGCCCTCGTCATCGGCGCAGCGGTAATCCAGCGGCAGGCCGCTGGCGCGTGCCATGGGGCCCAGGCAGCCGAAATCGCGGGCATCCTGCAGGGACAGGACGCCGATTCCGGCCAGGCGGCTCTGGATGGTGCCGTCGTGCAGGAAGATGTCGCTCATGGCACGGAATTCCTTGCGCATGCCCTTCAGCTTGTCCTCTATTTCCTTCATCATGGCGCCGGTCAGGTCCCGGCGCACGCCGCCGACTTTGCAGACGGAAAAGATGACCCGTCCGCCCGTGGTCTCCTCGAACAGGTCGAGCACGGTCTCGCGCAGGCGCCAGGCCGTCATGAACAAACTTTCAAAGCCCATGGCGTCCGCTGCCAGGCCCAGCCAGAGCAGGTGGCTGTGGACGCGGGACAGTTCGTGCCACAGGGTGCGCAGGTACGAAGCCCGGCGCGGCACCTCGATGCCCATGAGGCCCTCGACGGCCTTCACATAGCCCCACCCGTGGCCGAAAGAACAGATGCCGCAGACCCGTTCCGCCACGAAGGTGAACTGCTTGAAATCCCGCTTTTCCACGAGTTTTTCCAGGCCGCGGTGCACGTACCCGATGGAAGGGATGGCACGGACGACCTTTTCATCTTTCAATTCCAGGTCCAGATGGACCGGTTCCGGCAGGACCGGATGCTGCGGACCAAACGGAACCGTTGTGATTTCCGCCATGGTCAGTCCCCCTTCCCGTTATCCGTCCCGGCCGGCGCATCCTTGCGGACGGCCGACGCGTCAATGCCCAGGCCGCCGCGCAGGTTCACCTTGAAGGCCTGCTTGGCGTGGGCCGCGTTCTGCAGTTCGTGCCAGGGCGTCTTTTCCGCCAGATGGAAGAAATGACCCCGGTAGTCCACGTCTTCGGAAATGAAGCGGATGTCCAGGCCGAACAGGTCGTGGATCTCGTTTTCCCAGACGAAGGCATACCAGAACATGCTGGTCACGCTCATGACCGACGCGCCTTCCGGCACCGTCAGCCGCAGATGGTATAAAAAGTAGTTGCGGTCGAAGCTGTACGTCAGCTCGTACCCGCCTTCCACGCGGGTGCAGAGGATCTGTACGAGGCGGCACCCTTCCTTTTTGAACCGCGCGACCCGCCCGGGCAGGTCCAGCGGCTGGATTTCGATAAACTGCTGCTGCATGGTGTCCCTCCTGTTCACTCCCGCTCCCCGCCGATGGTGCGGGGGTCGTCTTCGGCGACGCCGTAGGTCTTGCTGGCCTTCAGCTTCCGGTGCTTCTCGTCCAGCAGGGCGAGGCCCTTCACCACGCCGTCGATGATGGCTTCCGGCCGGGCCGCGCAGCCCGGCACGAACACATCGACCGGGATGGCCTTGTCCATGCCGCCCATCATGTTGTAACATTCGCGGAACACGCCGCCGCTGCAGGCGCAGGTGCCCACGGCCACGACGACCTTCGGTTCCGCCATTTCATCGTAGATCTGCCGCACGACCGGCAGATTCTGTGCATTGACCCCGCCCGTCACGAGGAAGATATCCGCCTGTTTCGGGTTGCCCGTGTTGACGATGCCGAACCGTTCCACGTCGAACAGGGGCGTCAGGCAGGCCAGCACCTCGATATCGCAGCCGTTGCAGGAGGATCCGTCGTAATGGATCAGCCAGGGGGATTTTGTTTCAAAAGCCATCGCTTGCTCCTTTACATTTGAACCCTGTAAGACCCGTACATCTTACTTGAAATAGATCAGATACGCCACATTCAGGAAACCGGCCAGCAGCGTGACGATCCAGGTGGAGGCCAGCATGCTTTCCCATTTCATGCGGGAACACGAATTGTCGATCAGGATACTGAAGAAGTACACGGCCACACAGGCCGCAAATCCCACCGCGAGGCTCCAGGCGGCGCTGCTCATGAAAAACAGGAAGACCATGCCCAAAAGGAACACGTTCTCGTACCAGTGGGCGATTTCCATGACGGCCAGCGTGCGGCCCGACAGTTCGGTCTTGACGCCGCCGATCAGCTCCTGGTGCACTTCGGGCGACATGGAGATGTCGAAGGGCGATTTGCGGAACTTGATCAGCAGAATGTAGCAGAAGCCCAGAAAGATGCCGGGCATGCGCAGGAAGTTCATGTACGGCATCTGCATGATGTCGCGGATGAAGAAACTGCCTGCCGACAGGTAGAAGCCGAGGGCCACGATGAGCAGCATGGGTTCATAGGCCATGGACTGCACCAGTTCGCGCTGGGCCCCTTCCTGGCTGTAGGGCGACGCCGTGGCGTACCCGGCGATGATGAGGCAGACGCTCGCCATGGTCAGGGTGAAGACGGCCAGCAGGATGTCGCCGCCCGTGAAGAAGAAGACGCCCGTCAGGAGTACGAAGAGCAGGAAGCCGCCGACGTAGAAGCTGACGGCCTTGTTGACGGCGATGGGCTGCTTGTCCCACAATTTGAGCACGTCGTAGAACGGCTGCAGGAGCGGCGGCCCCACGCGGCGCTGCATGCGCGCCGAAAGGATGCGGTCCAGGCCGGCGAGGAGGCCGCCCAGGAACGGCGCCAGGACCAGGTAGAGGACGGTGGCTGTGAGTCGGAACGTCAGATCAGACATAGAGCACACCTCCTAACGACAGGGACAATTCCATGATAGCGCAGGCCAGGCAGAGGGTATAGCCGATGAACTTCATCTTGCGTTCCCCGAACCAGCGCTCCATGTACCAGTTGCGGAGCGTGACCGGCACAATCCGGCCGGCGGCACCGCGGTAGGCCAGGTTGCTGCCGATGTTTTCGCCGGACAGGTTCGCGACGACCTGCCTCTTGGGCCGGCTCTTGCCGAAGCGCAGGGGCAGGATGACGAGCAGGCAGACCATGAGGGACATGGTCCACAGGTTGCTCTGGGAAATGACTTCGCCGGCGAACTGGTAAGTCAGCCGCAGGTACGGAATGACCACGTATTTCGAAATCAGCGGGAAGAGGACGCAGACCACGAGGGTCAGGCCGGACAGGCCTTTCAGGGCCACCCATTCCACGGGGAGGATGCCCTTTTCCCGGTTTTCATCGGTCGGGATGAAGGTCGTGACCTTGCCCAGCCACTTGGTCCAGTAGAACAGGGTCGTGGCCGAACCGAAGACCAGCACGAGCAGCAGCAGGGGCTGCGCCGCGTCGACGAAGGCCTTCATGGCGGCCCATTTGGAAATGAGCATGCCGAACGGTGCCAGGAACATGCCGCAGATACCGATCACCATGCACAGGGACAGGCGCGGCATGGAATTGAAGATGCCGTCAAACCGTTCCAGGTTGCGGCTGCCCAGCTGCTGTTCCGCCGTACCGACCGTAAGGAACAGGAGGCTCTTGGCCACGGCGTGGAAAATGACGATCATGATGGCCGTCCAGGCTGCCTCATAGGAGCCCGTACCGGCACAGCAGACGATCAGGCCGAGGTTCGAGATGGTCGAATAGGCCAGCACCTTTTTGCCGTCGGACTGGGAAATGGCGGCACAGGACGCGAAGAAGAAGGTCGCGCCGCCGACGAACATGGCCATGACGCCGGGGTGGTTGCCGCCCAACAGGGGCGTCAGCTTGATGATCAGGAAGACGCCGGCCTTGACCATGGTCGAAGAATGCAGCAGGGCCGACACCGGCGTCGGCGCCACCATGGCGCCCAGCAGCCAGCCGGAGAAAGGCATCATGGCGGACTTCGTGAACCCGCAGAAGACCAGCAGCGCCACGACGAGCTCCACGGGGAAGTTGTTGCGGCCCAGTTCCACCAGCGTGGCCAGTTCCACCGTGTAGAACCGCTGGCCCATGATCAGGATGGCCAGGGCGAAGGCCAGGCCGCCCAGCAGGTTCATCCACAGGGCCTTGAAGGCGTTGCGCACGGCCTCTTCCGTGCGGGCGTACCCGATGAGCAGGAAGGAACAGAGGCTCGTCACTTCCCAGAACGTGTACATGTACAGCAGGTTGTTGGACAGGATGAGCCCGAACATGGCCGCCAGGAACAGGAACACGACGAAGAAGAAGAACGGCTGCCGCTCCGGTACATCGGGATGGTGTTCGTGATAGACCGCCATATAGCCGAGGGAAAAGACGGCGATGAGGCTGCCGATGATGCCCACGATGAGCACCATGACGAGGGCGAAGTTGTCGATGTTGAAGTCCCACACGGAGCGGATGGAAGGACCCGTGAAGGCCTCGTAGTACGAGATGACGGCGAACTGGACGACGGCCAGCAGCGCCACCAGCACGTAGCGGTATTTCCAGGCGAAATACAGCACCGTCGCCAGGGCCGCCACATCGACCGCCGTCATGACCATGGGCAGCCAGCCGGCACCCGGCGACGCTTTGGCCGAATGGTCAAAGAAGGTCACCGCCGTGGCCAGGGACAGGCAGCCCGTCAGGACGGCCGCAATCTTGACGACCAGGTTCCGGAAGGACCGGCCGCGGTTCAAAATCAACAGGACGGCCGTCACCAGCGGAACCAGGAACAGCAGCAGTGGGAAAATCATAACACGCACCCCCTCGAAAGGCGGGCCCGCCCCGGCCGGCGGAACGGGGGCCTTTCCAACATGGTACCCTGTAAATGCATTTGCGGGCATATAGAGTACATTATATCTTTTTATAGTATGCTAATGCCTTAACTATAGACCCTTGCCTGCCAAAGGTCAAGGGAAAACGGGGAGTATCTTGTATACTTTCGGAAATCCGCCCGAAACGGGCCGGAACTGTCACTTATTTTATAAATCCGACCTGCGGCAGGATGCGGGCGATTTCCGCCTCCTTGCGCCGGTTGTATTCCACTTTCTTTTCCTCGAAGTAGTTGCGCCCATACGCATCGATGGCGACGATGAGGGGTCCGAACTCCTTCACCTTGCAGTGCCACAGCGTTTCGGGCATGCCGAGGTCCTTCCACCGGGCCTCGACGATCCGTTCCATGCTCGTTGCCGCCACAACGGCGTTGCCGGCGGGAAAGACGCAGAAAATGCAGCCGCACTCCTTGCAGGCCCGTTCCGTGTTTTCCTTCATGCCGCCCTTGCCGGCAATGAGGCGGACGCCGGTCTTTTTGACGAATTCGTATTCGAACTTCTCCATGCGCATGCTCGTCGTCGGGCCGACGGAGACCATCTCGTAGGAACCGTCGTCCTTCGTGCGGATGATGGGGCCGGCATGGAGGATGGCCTTGTCCCGCACGTCCACGGGGATCTCCCTTCCCTCTTCCACCACGCGGCGGTGTGCCACATCGCGGCACGTGGTCAGGTCGCCGTCCAGATAGATGATGTCCCCGATATGGATGTCCCGCAAATCGTCCGCCCCAATCGGCGTGACGAGGATCTTTCTTCCGTTTTCCACCTTCACCATTATAAAGTCACCCCCGCATGCGTCGTCACCGTATAGTTGATATCCTTGTCGAAAATGATGTGCCCGCGCCGGTGGCTCCAGCAGCCTACGTTGACCGCGACGCCGATGACCGACGGATGGCGCGCCGTGTTCTCGATGTGGACGCCCAGGACACAGTGCTTGCCGCCCATGCCCTGGGGTCCGAGGCCGATGTTGTTGATGCCGTCCTCCAGGAGCCGTTCCAGCTTGGCCGCGTTGGCGTTGTCATTGTGCGACCCGATGGGGCGCATCAGGGCCTTCTTGGAATTGAGGGCCGCCGTTTCCACGGACGTTCCGATGCCGACGCCCACGAGGAGCGGCGGGCAGGCATTCAGGCCGTAGGTCGTCATCTGGTCCATGACGAAGCGCACGACGCCTTCGTAGCCTTCGCCGGGCATCAGGACCTTTGCGTGCCCCGGCAGGGAACATCCGCCGCCGGACATGTAGGTGTAGATTTCACACTGGTCCGAATGGGGCACGATATCCCAGAAGATGGTCGGTACCCCTTTGCCCACGTTTTTGCCCGTGTTGTATTCGTCAAAGGTTTCCACGGCGTTGTGGCGCAGGGGCGCTTCCTGCGTTGCTTTGACGACAGCCTCGCGGAGCAGGTCCGCCAGCTCGTCCAGCAGCGGGAAATGGGCCCCGGCCCGCACCCAGAACTGCAGGGCGCCCGTGTCCTGGCACGAAGGCCGGTTCAGCTGCACCGCCAGTTCCTGGTTGCGGAACATGGTCTCGTAAATGACCTTGGGCATCGGATCCGTTTCCTGTGCCTGCAGTTCCTTCAGTTTGGCGATTACGTCGTCGGGCAGTTTTTTGGCCGTGTAGGCGATGAACTTCGCCAGCCGGTCCGTCATCAGTTTCACTTTCGCGTCGTTCGTCATCATGACCCTCCTGTTTCAGGGATCTGCACGTCCCTTTTTTCTGAAATACGGTTTGCTTCTGCCTACATTATAACGAAATTCCGAGGGGTCCCTCAAGACGATTTTACCCAAAAGTCAGAAAAGTGTTCCGAAGGAGAAAAAACCGCAACGCAAAAAGGCATTTCCCGGGTATTCCGGAAAATGCCTTTTATGTATCGATTTTTAATTTCAGATTCTGGACAGATTACTTGTCCGCCTTTTCGTCCGCGGATTTCGCGGCGGCGTCTTCTTCAGCGTCCAGTTCCGCCTTGTCCTGCGGCAGCGGTTTCATGGTCGGGAACAGCAGCACGTCGCGGATGGACGTGGCGCCCGTCAGGAACATGACGAGGCGGTCGATGCCGATACCCAGGCCGCCCGTCGGGGGCAGGCCGTGCATCAGGGCGTTGATGAAGTCTTCGTCCATCATGCCGGCTTCCAGGTCGCCGTTGGCGCGCTCTTCCATCTGTTTGACGAAGCGTTCGCGCTGATCCAGGGGATCATTCAGTTCCGTAAAGCCGTTGCACAGTTCGCGGCCGTAAATGAAGCCTTCGAAGCGGTCCGTGATTTCCGGATCGTCGACGCTGCTCTTGGCCAGCGGGGAAATCTCTTTCGGATATTTGCAGATGAACACGGGCTGGATCAGTTTTTCTTCCACGAACGCGTCGAAGAAGGCGTTGATGATCTTGCCCACGCCCCACGATTCCTCGAATTCGACTTTGGCTTCCTTCGCCATGGCACGGGCCTGTTCCAGGTCCTTGACGCCGTTGAAGTCGTAGCCGCTGAATTTCTTGATGGAATCGATCATGGTCATGCGGGGCCACGGAGGCGTCAGGTCGATTTCCTGGCCTTCGTAGGTGATCTTCATGGTGCCCAGCACGTTCTGTGCCGTCTGGCTGACCAGTTTTTCCGTGATATCCATCATGGTATCCATGTCGCCGTAAGCCTGGTACAGCTCCAGCGTCGTGAATTCCGGATTATGCTTGATGTCCATACCTTCGTTGCGGAAAACGCGGCCCAGTTCGTAGACCCGTTCCATGCCGCCGACGATGAGGCGCTTCAGGTTCAGCTCCGTGGCAATGCGCAGATAGAGCTGGATGTTCAGGGCATTATGATACGTGATGAAGGGACGTGCCGTCGCACCGCCGGAAATGGTGTTCAGGACCGGCGTTTCCACTTCCAGGAAACCGTCTTCGTCCAGGATACGGCGGATGCTCTTGATGATCTGCGTGCGCTTTACGAAAACGTCCTTGACCTCGGGGTTCATGATGAGGTCGACGTAGCGCTGGCGGTAGCGCAGGTCCATGTCCTTCAGGCCGTGGAATTTTTCCGGCAGCGGCTTCAGCGCCTTGGACAGGAACTGCAGGTCCGTCACGCGGATGGACGGTTCGCCCGTATGGGTCAGGAAGACCGTGCCCGTGACGCCGATGATGTCGCCGATATCCATCAGCTTGGTGATGGAATAGGCGTCTTCCCCGAGTACGTCCTTGCGCAGGTACAGCTGGATGCGGCCCGTCTTGTCGTGCAGGTCCATGAAGCAGGTCTTGCCGTGGCCGCGGATGGCCATGACGCGGCCGGCCACTTTGACCTCCGTGCCCGCTTCTTCCATTTCCTTTGCATGTTCATGTACATCTTTGTTGTGGTGCGTCCAGTCGAACCGGTGCCCGAACGGCAGGATGCCGCGTTCCTCGAGCTTGTGCATCTTCTCGATGCGGTTCTGTACCTGTTCGTTCTCAATGAGCTGGTCGTTGGCGACCTGGGTTGCTTCTGCCATATTGATTGACTCTCCTAATTACTTAATCTTCGTGATCTTGAACTGATGGTCTCCTGCGGGGGTACGGACCGTGACGACCGCACCGACCTTTTTGCCCAGGATGGCGGCGCCGATGGGGGATTCGTTCGAAATCTTCCCTTCGAACGGATCGGCTTCGGTCGTGCCGACGACGGTGTACTGCTGCACCTTGTCTTCTTCGAATTCCGGATCCAGGTCTTCAATGGTCACGGTGGTGCCCAGTTCGACCTTCGTCTTGCGCTTCTTGCTGTTATCGATGACTTCCGCCGTCTTCAGCATCTGCTCGATTTCCTGGATACGGCCTTCGATGCGTGCCTGTTCGTCCTTGGCGGCGTCGTACTCGGAGTTTTCGCTCAGGTCGCCGTGGGATCTTGCTTCCGCCAGGTGTTCCACGTTTTCCTGACGCTTGACGGTACGCAGTTCTTCCAGTTCCGCTTTCAGTTTTTCCAGGCCTTCGGCGGTCAACAGTGTCTTTTTCTCATCCATCTAAAATTCCTCCCTGCAAACTACGGGTTTATAACGAGAAATACTATTTAACATTATAATTTTTTGGCCGGACCTTGTCAAATTTCCGGAACGGCCTCCCCTTCCACCATCGTTCCGGCGTTTTCCCGCACGGCCGCGATGGTCTCTTCCGTCACGGCATGCTCGAAATTCCGGAAACCCGACAGGCGGAACTGGTGTTTTTCCGCCAGCGCCGCGATGGTATCGATCTGTTCGGGCCGCAAATTGCGTCCCAGGGTGAAGTTCTCGTACCGGCCTTCCAGTGCCAGGATCATGGTCTCCGCCATGCAGGCGAAGGCCGTCTTCGGCGGGAAGCCGAAGTGGAAATGGAAGTCCACGTCGCCCGGCACGTCGATGACGCCGCCTTCGATGACGAGGACATCGGGACGGGCCGCCGTCACGGCACGGGACACATTGCGGGGCCGGGCCACGTCGCAGACCACGGCGCCGCGCTTGAAGTCCGCCGGGTCAATTTGGAAATCGACGGCGCTCGTCACGGTCAGGACGACGTCGGCCTGGCGTATGCAGGCAGCCGTATCCTGCGTCACGCGGATTTCCGCGTCCGACGTGCGGACCAGTTCCTGCGCCAGATCTTCCAGGGGCCCCAAATGGCGGGCCGCCAGCGTGATATGGCCCGCTTCCCGCGCCAGGATACGGGCGCAGACGGCACCGATGGAACCGGTGGCGCCGATGACGGCGATCTGGGCCGTGCGCAGGTCTTTGCCCATGAGGCGGGCCGCCTTGCGCGTCCCTTCCAGGGCCGTCGCCACCGTATAGCTGTTCCCCGAGGTAACGGCAATATCCAGATTCTTCGCCACCGTGAGGCCCGCGTCGCCGACGATGCTCGTGAAGGCGCCGAGGCCCAGGATTTTTGCGCCCAGCTCCTGGGCGATCTTCCCGGTCTCGATGATGCGGTCCATGACGAACTCTTCCGGCAGGGTCAGCATCTGCTTCGCCGTCAGGGGGCAGCCCACGAACCAGCCTTCCGCCTCGGCATAGGGGCTGCGCACACCCGTGATGTGCGACACCGTGAACGGTTTCTTGTGCCGCAGGGCGAATTCGAGCACCCCGTCCGGCACCAGGCGGATCAGGGGGGACACATGCTGCATGTCCGCCAGCGAAAGCGGATGCAGCATAAAGGCAAACTTCTCCATTCGCGTTCCTTCCTTCCCTATGCTTCCTGCCGCGGTCCGTTCAGCGTTTCCACGGACGCGTGCAGGTGATATTTCCGAATCAGTTCGTCATACGCCGCCGGTTCCAGGCTGTGCCGGGCCCCGACCGAGGCGACCAGGGCGGCCTCCATGACGTTCGTGCCGAAGCTGCGCCCGTTGACGCGGGGCGTCGTCGTGATGAGCGTCCGGACGCCGGCCTCGCGGAGCATGACGCGGTCTTTGGCCGTGACCGTGTTCGTGAGGATGGTCTTACCGTCCAGGCGGTTCGGCATGAAGCGCTTGATGAACAGGAAATCCCCGGCGATGATGTCGTTCCGCAAAAAGTATTCCGGATAGCGGACCACCCTGCGGGTCTGTTCCTTCCCCGTCGGGTAAAACCAGCGGATGGGCATCTTCGTGATGACCGGCACGACGAGGGCGGCCAGCTTGTCCAGCAGGGACAGGCTGTGCAGCGGGACAGGGAAGCCCAGTCCGTAGAGGATGTCGCCGAACGTGACGTCGGCACCGGCTTCGCACAAAGCCTCGGCCATGCCGAAGCGGTCCACGGCGCAGGTCAGGAGCACCTTTTTCCCCCGGAAGTCCACCGTGCCGTCCGCCGCCAGGCGCCGCACAATGGAGCGCTCCAGCGTGTTCTTCAGGCCGCTGCCGTCCAGGACCGGCGTCTGTTTCACGTTCTCCAGGAGCCGGGCCGATTCGCGGAACACATAGCGGTGCCGGCCGGCCACCAGGTACAGGTCCGTCCCGCCCAGGCCGATGGCGTCGACCTTGCCGTTGTACGCCCGCAGCAGGGCGGCCGCCTTATCCATGTCGCCGTCCGTGCCGCGCCGTTCCAGGCGGATGACCGTGTCCCCCAGCTCCAGCGTCCCCGCGGCGTCGCGTTCCGACGACCCGAGGCTGATGCTGATGACCCGTTTTCTTGTTCTGTTGCCGTTGTCTTTCCTGTTCTCCAAGTCCATTATTTCTTTCTGTATTCCTTCAGGAAGTCCCCGTAGCCATCCACGAGTCCTTCCAACTCTTCCAGCGTGTCCGCCTGGTGGAACTTTTCCCGCCACGTCGCAGCCTGGGGCATGCCTTTCAGATAGGCCGACGCGTGGCTACGCATTTCCTTGATGGCGATGACCTCGCCCTTGAAGCGTACCAGGGCCTCCGCGTGTTCCTTGATGCAGGCCAGGCGCTCCGCGTCCGAAACCTGCGGCACCGGCCCGCCGGCCAGGGCCGCCTTCAGCTGGGCGAAGATCCAGGGGTTGCCGTTGGCGCCGCGGGCGACCATAAGGCCGTCGCAGCCTGTTTCCTGCTGCATGCGCAGGCCGTCCTGCCAGGTGAAGATGTCCCCGTTTCCCCAGACGGGAATGGAAACGGCCTCCCGCACCTGCCGGATGATGTCCCAGTCGGCCTTGCCCGTGTAGAACTGCTGCCGCGTCCGTCCGTGCACGGCGATGGCCGCCGCGCCGGCCGCTTCCGCCACCTTGGCGAATTCCACGGCGTTGCGGTGCTCGTCGTCCCAGCCGGAGCGGAACTTCACCGTCACGGGGATGCGCACGGCCCGCGTCATGGCGGACAGAATCTGCCCGGCCCGTTCCGGCGTCTTCATGAGGGCGGACCCTTCGCCGTTGTTGACGACCTTGGGCACAGGACATCCCATGTTCACGTCGATGATGTCGGCCCCCCGCGCTTCCACGATGCGGGCCGCCTCGGCCATTTCCTCCGGCACGGAGCCGAAGAGCTGGATGGCCGTCGGGCGTTCCGCCGGGTCGATGGCGAGCATGGCGAAGGTTTTTTCATTTTTGTAGAGCAGGCCTTTGGCACTGACCATTTCCGAAACCGTCAGGCCGGCGCCGCAGCGGCGGCACAGGACGCGGTACGGCAGGTCCGAGATCCCCGCCATGGGGGCCAGGGCCAGGGGCGTGTCCAAGGCAATGTTCCCAATCTTCATAGGTAATCGTCCCACCGGTTCCGAACGAACCGTACAGTCTAAAAAAAGGCCCGCTGCAAAGCGGGCCGCGAGAAATCATAAGCTGAAACTTATTTCTTCTTGTTCTTTTCAAAAATCAGGCGCAGGCCTTCGAGCGTCAGCATGGGATCGACGATGTCGATGGCGTTCGTGCCGCTCGTCATGGTGTTGGCGAACCCGCCGGTCGCGATGACCAGCGCGTCGGGGCACTCCAGTTCCTTCTTCATCTGGGCCACGATTTCCTTGATCAGGCCGTAATAGCCGAACATGATGCCGGCGCGCATGGCGTCGATCGTATTGCCGCAGATGGCCTTTTTCGGTTTCAGCAGTTCAATGCGCGGCAGTTTGGCCGTGCGCTGAAACAGGGCTTCGGACGAAATGCCGATGCCCGGGCAGATGGCGCCGCCCAGGTACTCGCCCGTGGGCAGCAGGGCGCAGAACGTCGTCGCCGTGCCGAAATCGATGATGATCATCGGTTTCTTGCGGGACGCGTACTTTTCATAGGCCGCAACAGCGTTGACGATGCGGTCCGCGCCAATCTCCTTCGGGTTCTCGTAGCGGAGCTTCAGCCCGATCTTGAGGCCCTGGCCGACGACCAGGGGCTTGTTGTTGAAATACCGTTCGCACATATGGCACAGCGGTACCAGGACAGGCGGAACGACGCTCGAAATGATGATGTCCGTGACATCGGAGCGTTCCAGTCCCGCGAAGCGCAGCATGCTCGTCATGAACATGCCGAATTCGTCGGCCGTCTTGGAGCGGTCCGACGAAAAGCGCCAGTTGTCTATGAGTTTTTTACCGTCGAAAATACCGGCTACCGTATTGGTATTGCCTACATCAATGACCAGTAACATGAGTTGCCTCCCTGTTAACTATGAAAAACAAACACTCATAGTATAGCAGACTTTACAAATTGTGCAACTGGAAATTCGCAGCTTGTCTTACGAGTACATCTTTCCCTTGGCAGTGGCAGGACGGATGGACACGTCGCCGGCGATGACTTTTTCCGTGATGCCGTCGTCCCGTTTCACGATGAGCAGGCCGTTTTCATCGATGTCCACGGCCGTGCCGAAGTAGGTCTTGTCCGGCGCGATGACTTTGACGGCCTGGCCGATGGTGTTGGAATACTTGCGCCATTCGTCGAAGACGGGGCCGAAGCCTTCCTTGCAGGCCAGTGTGTAGAGTTCTTCCAGGTTCTTCAGGTAATCCGCCAGGATCTGCACGCGCTGGATGGGTTCCTTCGCCACGTCGGCCACGGAAATGGCCAGGGGCTTCAGTTCGTCGGGAACCATGCTGCGCGGCACGTTCGTGTTGATGCCCGTGCCGATGACGATGTAGTTGATTTTGCCGAACTCGGCGCTCATTTCCGTCAGGATGCCGACCATCTTCTTGCCGTTCAGCAGCACGTCGTTCGGCCACTTGATATGGGCGTTGACGCCTTTGTATTTGTTGATGGCCTTCACGACGGCGACGGCCGCCATGAGGGTGCATTTCGGTGCCTCTTCCGGCAGGAAGGGCGGGCGCAGGACGACGCTGACCCAGACGCCGCGGCCGTACGGCGAGAACCAGCCGCGGGCCAGGCGGCCCTTGCCGCTCGTCTGTTCTTCCGCCACGACGGTCATGCCGTCGGCACAGCCTTCGGAAGCGAGCTTCTTGCCCACTTCGTTTGTGGAATTGGTCGTCTTCATATAGTGGATATGATGGCCGACCCAGTCCGTATGGAGATGCGTCACGATTTCCTCCGGGCTCAGAAGGTCCGGGGCGCTCCGCAGGATATAGCCCTTTTTCGGTACCGATTCGATTTCATAACCCAGGTTCTTCAGCGTCTGGATGTGTTTCCAGACCGCCGTCCGGGATACGCCGAGTTTGGCGGAGATTTCCTCCCCCGAAACCGGTTCCGGCGTACGGGACCGTAACAATTCCAAGATTTCCGCTCGCATGCAAAACGCCTCCTGTGATAAGGGGACCGGAAGACCGTCCAGGCGGTTTCCGGTCCGCGTTCGTGCTTATTTACGCTTCAACCTGCGGCTGCAGGGGCTGGTCTTCGGTCAAAAAGCCCTGGTTCATGAGTTCCTGGAGCTGTTTGCCGTCGAGGGTCTCTTTCTGCAGCAGCGTTTCCGCAATCAGTGTCAGTTTGTCGCGATGTTCCAGCAGGAGCTTCTCCGCTCCCTTGTAGGCTTCGTCCATAAGGCGGCGCACTTCCTCGTCGATGACGGCGGCCACTTCGTTGGAGTAGCGCTCGCGGGCGATATCGCGGCCCAGGAAGACTTCCTCTTCGGGATGGCCGAAGGTCATGGAACCCAGGCGGTCGCTCATGCCGTACTGCGTCACCATTTTACGGGCCAGGGCCGTGGCGCGCTGCAGGTCGCTGCTGGCGCCGCTGGAAATGTCCTTCAGCACGATGGCCTCGGCGACACGGCCGCCCAGGAGCATCTGCAGTTCATCCAGCATTTCGGACTTCGTCGCGTAACTGCGGTCCTCTTTCGGCAGGCTCATGGTGTAGCCGCCGGCCCGGCCGCGCGGGATGATCGTGACCTTGTGGACCACGTTGATGTCGTTGTGGAGCAGGCCCACCAGCGTGTGGCCTGTCTCGTGATAAGCCGTCAGGCGTTTTTCCTGTTCGCTCATGACATGGCTCCGGCGTTCCGGACCCATGACGACGCGTTCCGCCGCTTCATTCATGTCCCGCATGCTGATCATGGGGGCGTTGCGGCGGGCCGCCAGCAGGGCCGCCTCGTTGACCAGGTTGGCCAGGTCGGCACCCGTGAAGCCTGTCGTTTCCTTGGCGATGACGCCCATATCCACGGAGGGATCGATGGGTTTGCCCTTCGCATGGACCTGGAGGATGGCCTCGCGGCCGTGCATATCCGGCCGGTCCACGACGATCTGCCGGTCAAAACGGCCCGGACGCAGCAAGGCGTGGTCCAGGATATCCGGCCGGTTCGTGGCGGCAATCATGATGATGCCTTCGTTGACGCCGAAGCCGTCCATTTCCACAAGCAGCTGGTTCAGGGTCTGTTCGCGTTCGTCGTGCCCGCCGCCCAGGCCGGCGCCGCGCTGGCGGCCGACCGCATCGATTTCATCGATGAAGACGATGCAGGGCGCGTTCTTCTTGGCCTGGTCGAACAGGTCGCGTACACGGGACGCGCCGACGCCGACGAACATTTCCACGAAGTCGGAACCGGAAATGCTGAAGAACGGCACGCCCGCTTCGCCGGCGACAGCCCGCGCCAGCAGGGTCTTGCCGGTGCCCGGAGGCCCGTACAGCAGGACGCCCTTGGGGATCTTCGCACCCAGCGTGTTGTAGCGGTCCGGATGCTTCAGGAAGTCCACGACTTCTTCCAGCTCCTGCTTGGCCTCTTCGGCCCCCGCCACATCCTTGAACTTCACGGGGTTCTTCGTATCATCGTAACGCCGCGCGTTGCTTTTGCCGAAATTCATCATGCGGCTGCCGCCGCTGTTCTGGTTCATCATCATGAACCAGAGTCCCAGGATCAGGATCATGGGCAGCACCGTCGACAACACGGTGGGCCACCACGGCTGCTCCGGCGGCAGTTCCGCCTTGATCTCCACGTCGCGCGCCCGCAGTGTCGGAATGAGCGACGTATCGTTGGGGGCGACGGTCGTGAAGGTACGCCCGTCCTTCAATTTTCCCTTGATAGCCGTATCCTGGATAGATACACTCTGGACCTCATCCTGCTGCACGTGCTTCATGAACGCCGTGTAGGTGATGTCGTTGGTCTTGGTCTTCGTGGCGGAATAATCCATGATGCCGACCAGGGCCAGCACGACGATTAGGCATAAGATCACATTCTTCAGAAACTTACCCAATAGCGGTGCCTCCTTCCGCTGTATTGACTGTATAATCAGGCACGGCCGTAGACGGAGGATTTGAGGATGCCCACGTAAGGCAGGTTGCGGTAATCCCCCGCGTAATCCAGGCCGTAGCCCACGACGAATTCATCGGGAATCTCAAAACCCACATAGTCCGCTTCCAGGCCGTTCTGGCGGCGCGCCTTCTTGTCGCACATGGCCACGGTCTTGATGGAAGAAGGATTCTTCGTTTCCAGCAGGGCCTTCACGCGGGCGAAGGTCAGGCCGCTGTCGATGATGTCGTCCACCAGCAGCACATCCTTGCCGGCGATATCGTCCTTGATATCCAGATGGACGGCCACGCTGCCCGACGTGTGCGTGCCGTTGCCATACGAAGAAGCCACCATGAACTCCATGCGGATCGGCATGTCGATGGCGCGGCTCAGGTCGCAGGCAAAGTAGGCAGCGCCCTTGAGCAGGCAGATCATGACGACCTTTCTGCCCTTGTATTCCTTCGTGATCTGGGCGCCCAGTTCCTTGACGCGCTGGTGAATCTGTTCTTCCGTCAGCAGCACTTTGTTGATGTCTTCGTTGATTTCCATTGTATTCCCTTCCTTATTGCAACTTTCCTGTGAGCCACAGGATTTCTTCCTCCTGCCGTCCGGCGTCCGCCAGGGCGCGCCCGTCCCAGGCCGCGTTGGCGAATCCCGGCAGCCACAGCACGGTGTTCCCCGCCGCCACGACAGGCTGCAGGGCCCGTTCCGCCATGGGCATCCGGCAATCGATGAAATAGCGTTTGAGACTCTTCCGGCCGATTCCCTTCAGGGGTACGATGTCCTCCCCGCCCCGCCGGAAACGCACCGTCAGGACCGGTGCCAGCTGCCGGGCCAGGGCCAGCGGATACACCGCTTCGTCCCGGTACCGGAACGGCAGTCCCTCCGCGGGTCCCCTGCGCACTTCGAACCGCAGGGTCCGGCCGTCCGGCAGGGTTACCTGCCGCGGTGCGGCCGCCAGGTCCTCCCAGGACAGGGAGGTTTCCCACTGCGGCGGTGACACTGGGACATCGTTAATCGATTTCGGTAATAAGAATAGTTTACCATAAGTATACGTACATTGCCAACTCCCCGGCAGGGGGATTTTTTTGCCCGTCTGCCCGCGCAGCAGCACAGCGGCCACGTTGCGCAGATTGACGGCCGTCAGTTCCTCCTGTTCTCCCGCCTGGCGGATAAACAGGCGCAGCACCCGGAAGCGCAGGGCCGGATCCAGCCGGCGCCACGCTTCAGCCGCCAGGTACGGCATCCGGCCGCCGCGGCAGCAGGCCGGAAGCGGTTCCCGGTCCAGGCCCGGCGCGTACCGCGCCGCTTCCGCCAGCGGCAGGGTGCCCGTCACGCCGGGCAGGGCCTGCCGGGCCAGGGTTTCCAGGTAATCGGCGTCCTGCTGCAGATTTTCCGCCGTGCGGCTCAGGACTTCCACCATGTCGCCGCCGAAATGGTCCGCCAGATAGGGCAGCAGGTCCTTGCGGATGCGGTTGCGCACATAGCGCCGGTCTTCGTTGGTGGCGTCTTCGCGCCAGGTCAGGCCGCAGGCCCGGCAGAACTCCCGCAGTTCCGCGCTGCGGAAGGAGAGCAGGGGGCGCAGGATGCCGTCCCGCTCAAAGCGCATGCCCGCCAGGCCCAGCGTACCGGACCCGCGCAGCAGGCGCAGGAGGAAGGTTTCCGCCTGGTCCTCCTTCTGATGGGCCGTGACGATGTAGTCCGCCCCGGTTTCCCGGGCGCAGCGGCGCAGGGCTTCGTAGCGGAGCCGCCGGGCCGCGTCTTCCGGGGAGAGGCCTTCGGCCCGGGCTTTCGCCGGCGCCTGCACATGCACGCACCGGAAGGGGATGTCCCGTTCCCGGCAGTACGTTTCCACGAAGCGGGCGTCCTCCAGGGACGCGCTGCCGCGGATGCCGTGTTCCACGTGGCAGACGGTGAACCGGAAGCCTGCCCGGTACAGTCCCTCGGCCAGGGCCAGGGAGTCGGCGCCGCCGCTGACGGCCGCCACATAGGTCTTCGACGGGTCCAGCAGCTGCCGCAGGCGGCGCGGCAGGGTTTCGCGGATCGTCTTCATGCCAACCACCTCATCCGTTCCTCACAAAAAAGAAAAAGGCACCCCTTCCGAAGTGCCTTCCGTTCCCTTATCTTGCACGACTGGCGCCGCGGCCGCCGCGTTTGGACTCCGTGTTGCGGCGGAGGTCCAGCAGTCTGTCATCGCTTTCCTTCATGAAGCGGGACAGCTTGTCTTCGAACGAGAGCGGGCCTGCAGGCTGCTGTTTGGCAGCACGGCGTTCATTGTTGAAGCGGCGGTCGCCGCCGAAATGACGGTCACCCGCACCGCGCCGCTCATTGGAGGAGCCGCCCTGTTCCGGACGTCTTGCCTGCGCCGGAGCCGGTTCCAGGCGTTTTATGGATAATCCGATTTTACCGTTCGGATCTACGGAAAGAACTTTGACCTTGACCTTCTGATGCTCCTTCAGAAAATCGTGGACATCCTTGACATAGACATTGGACACTTCAGAAATGTGAACGAGTCCGACCTTCCCTTCGGGAAGTTGAAGAAACGCGCCGAAATTCGTGATACCCGTCACTTCTCCTTCGACGATAGATCCAACTTCGATTGCCATAAAAATAAAAATCCTCCTTAAAACTCCGGATAAAGTTCCGGCCCCTGCAGGGGTAAAGTCATGCCCTTATTTTACCCTTAAAAGGGGAAAGTGTCAATTTTTAGAAGCGGCGGAACCGTCTTTCTTTCCCTCCTGGGAAGAACCCTGTTCCCCGGCCGCTTTTTGCCCTTTCGCCTGCGGATCTTCCTTACCGCCGGCCTGTTTCTTGTCCTTCACGATGAACAGCGGCACTTCGTTCTTGCCCACCATGTTGTGGTCTTCGCGAGCCAGCTTTTCAATGTACTTGGGGTCGTAGAGACGCTGCCGCTCGGCTTCCAGGTCGGCCTGCACCTTCTGCAGTTCCTCGACGCGCGCGCGGGTGGCTTCGGTCTCCTTCTTCAGCTGGTAGATCTTGTATTCCAGACGGCCCATATAGACAGCCGAAATGGCGATGATGATGATCAGGATCCAGCGGAAAAGTTTCCCGCCCCGGTCTTTGTTCTTGTCCGGCACAGCCATTGCAGGTCCCCTCCTTACGCTCATGCATCTGTCATTGATCCGTTCCGCCTTCCGCCTCGGCCTTCTTCGCCTCGGCCCAGAAGGCATCCAGTTCTTCCAGGGTGAAGTCCTTCCAGTCTTTGCCGCTCCGGTTCACACAGTCCTCCACGTAGTTGAAGCGCCGCGTGAAGCGGTTGTTCGTCCCGTTCAGGGCCGTTTCGCTCTCGATGCCGGCGTGGCGGCCGTAGTTGACGAGGGCGAAGAACAGGTCGCCCAGTTCGCTCTCCATGGCGGCCGGATCCTTATGAGCCATGGCCTCCGTGAATTCGCGCCATTCCTCGTGGACCTTCTCTTCCACCGGCGCCAGGTCATCCCAGTCGAAACCGACTTTCGCGACCTTGCGCTGGATCTTGTGCGCCCGCAGCAGCGAGGGCAGGCCTTCGTAAATACCGTCCAGGACGCGTTTGCGTTCCGGTTTCTCCTTCTGCTTGATCTTGTCCCAGTTGACCAGCACGTCGGAACTGCCGTCCACATGGACCGTGCCGAACACGTGCGGATGCCGTTCCAGTAACTTTGCCGTCACTTCGTGGATGACATCCTGCAGGTTGAACCAGCCTTTTTCCTCGGCCATGCGGGCGTGGAACACGACCTGCATGAGCACGTCGCCCAGCTCTTCCCGCATGCCGTCGTGGTCGTCCTGGTCGAGGGCCTCGATGAATTCATAGCATTCCTCAATCATGTTCTGGCGGATGGACTTGAAATCCTGTTCCCGGTCCCAGGGGCAGCCGCCCGGCTCGCGCAGGGTCTGCATCATGTCGGCCAGGGGCCGGATATCGTACGCCGTCTTCCGGCGCAGGCGCGGATAGGAAGCCCACTCGGCGCCGATGCCGTTCTCCAGGTCTTCCCGCGCCTCTTCGTCCGTATAGGGATCGTCGTCCGTGAGCAGCGGCCCTTCTTCTTCCGGATTTTCGTCATCGAGACGCCGGTCCGGGCAGGCCGGGATGAAGACGCTCGTCAGATGGTCGATGTGAAGCTGCCGGTCCACTTCGAACAGCGGCATGGCGCGGCACTCCTCGTCGGGCAGGCCCAGGTTGCGCAGGAAGAAGACTTCCGTGTCGTCGGGCAGCACGTCCATGACGGCCAGCTTCATGTCTGAAGCCACCATGGTGCTGTAGACCTGGGTGACCATGAGGGGGTACCGTCCCGCGTCGGCCAGGGCTTCGTAGTCCTGGGCGTCGATGATGCGCAGGCCGTTGATGGGGTCGATGCCGAGGGATACATAGGCCAGGTCCAGGAAACTCAGGGCCGGCTTGATGGTCAGGGGAATGCCCCGCTCCGCCGCGCCTTTGCGCAGGAGCAGCACCGTCTTCTCCGCCACGAGGGGGCTGCCGGGCACGGCGTACACGACATCGTCCGCGGCCGCGGCCTGCAGCACGCGTTCCGTAATGCCCGCGTAGACTTCTTCGAAACTGCTGCCCTTTTCGTACAGGTCGTCGCACGATGTATAGCGCACGCCGGCCTGCTCCAGGTCGGCAACGCAGGGATGCACCCGGGTCCGCAAAATGACGCGGCCCTGTTTCAGCAGGTTCATCGCCTCGAGGGAAAGAAGGCCTGCCGGGCCGGGGCCCAGACCGATGATCGTAATGGAACCTTTACTCATATCGCACCTCGAAAAATCACTTACGCAGCAGCCGGCCGATAAAGGGAATGCGACGGCATTCTTCCTTCGTCACAATTCCCATGAGGGCCACAGCCGCTACATATATTATAATCGAAACCACCATGCCTGCGCAAAGGCGCAGGACAAGACCGGACCCGGCCAGCAGATGCAGGACGCCCACGGCGCCGGCGCCCATGAGGAGCGACGCCGCCAGGATGCGGACGCCTTCCTTCCACGGGAAGTCGATCCGGCTCTTCCGCAAAAAGAACAGGTTGAGGCAGGCCACGACGAAAAAGTTGATGTTCGACGCCCAGGCAGCGCCGAGAATGTTCAGCCAGGCCTGGGAAGTCAGATACCAGACGGCGACGGCCTTGACAATGGAACCGGCGAACATGTTCCACATGGGCACGGCTGTTTTGCCGATGCCCTGCAGGGCGCCCGTCGTCACCTGGTAAATGCCCAGGAAGATGATGGACGGCGCCAGGTGGGCAATGACGGGAGCCGCCTTCAGCGTTCCGTAGAGGCTGCCCGAAATAGGTTCCGCCAGCACCGCCATGCCGACGGCCGCCGGCAGGACAATCAGAAGGCAGATCTTGAGGGCGAAGGCGATCTGCCGCCGCACCTCGTCGGGGCGGTTCAGCGTAAAGGCTTCCGAAACCGCCGGCACCAGGCTCAGCGTGAGGGATGTCGTCGGAATGGACGCCAGCATCATGAGGGGCTGGGCCATGCCGGACAGGTAGCCGAAAAGGGTCGTCGCCGCTGCCACGGCGAAGCCCGCCGCACCCAGGGCGTTCGGCACGAGGACCATGTCGATGGCGCTCGTCACGGGAATGAGCAGGTTCGCGCAGGACGAAGGAATGGCCAGCAGAATCAGCCGCTTGGCGATCTGCCGCGTGCTTTCCGCCGTCTGCCGCACCTGCGTTTTGATTTTTTCCTGCCATTGGCGGGCCGCCTTCCGGTAGAAGAAGGTCAGGACGATCAGGCCCGTCAACCCGCCAGGCACGGCGCCGAAGGCGGCACCGGCCGCCGCCCAGGTCAGGCCGTACGGCAGCAGCCACCAGGCCAGGAGGATCATGGTCATGACCCGGACGAACTGCTCCAGAATCTGCGAAACCGCCGGGGGTACCATCATCTGGTAACCCTGGAAATACCCGCGGAAGCTGGCCAGGATGCTCGAGAAGAACACGGCCGGCGTCAGCACCAGCAGGGCCGGATAGGCGCGCGGGTCGCGGATGATGCCCGACTGGACGAGGACGCCCGCCAGGCCGTACAGCGTCAGGGCAAAGAGCAGCCCGAAGGCGCACATGAGCCGCATGGTCACTTTGAAAATGCGGTGCGCCCCGGCATAGTCCTCTTTCGCCACCTTTTCCGCCACGATGATGGACACGGCCACCGGTACGCCGGCGGAACAGATGGACAGCATGAGCAGGTAGACGGGATAGGCCATCTGGTAGAGGCCGATGCCCTCGCCGCCCAGCATGCGCGAAAGAAGGATCCGGTTGACGGAACCCAGGACCTTGACCAGCAGTCCGGCGATGGTCAGGACCAGGGCCCCTTTCAGAAACTTGTCTTTACCCAACGGAATCTCTCCTTAAAAACAGAAATGAAAAATACATACGGTACCCCGATGCGGAGTCTCACGTCACAGGATCCACTTCGGCAGCTCCTTTTCCAGCCACGACAGCGGTTCCAGTTCCAGGCCCGCCGTCCGGTAGGTCAGCCAGTTCCCCTTCGGGTCGGGATGCAGCTGCATGCGCCCGGAGTGAAGCTGCACCAGCTTCATGAGATAGGCGCCGTTCGCCCGCGCCTTGGGCAGGAAGATGATGCGGATCATGCCGCTGCGCACGCTGATGCGGAGGATCCCGATGCGGCGGCACAGGGCGCGGACCTGGGCCAGGTGCCACAGTTCCTCGACCTCTTCCGGCGGCGTGCCGAAGCGGTCGATGATTTCGTCCATGAGGTTGTCCGCGTCGCCCCAGCGCAGTTCCACGAAACGGCGGTACAGTTCCAGCTTGTACCGGGGATTGCTGATATAGGCGTCGGGAATATAGGCGTTGAGCGGGATTTCCAGAATCGGATCGGGCTCCGCGGCTTCCAGCGCGCCATGGTTGCGCAGGCGGTGGATGGTCTGTTCCAGCATATCACAGTAGGCCGCGAAGCCGATACCGGCGATGTAGCCGTGCTGCTGCGGTCCCAGCAGGTTGCCGGCGCCGCGGATTTCCAGGTCGCGCATGGCGATCTTGAAGCCCGCGCCCAGTTCCGTAAAGTCGCGGATGGCCTGAAGCCGTTTGGTCGCCACTTCGCTCAGGACCTTGTTCTTTTTATAGGTGAAATAGGCGTAGGCCAGGCGGGACGAGCGCCCCACGCGGCCGCGCATCTGATACAGCTGCGACAGGCCGAAGTTTTCCGCCCCTTCGACGATGATCGTGTTCGCCATGGGCACGTCGAGGCCGTTTTCAATGATGGTCGTGCTCAGGAGCACATCGCAGCGGCCCTCGTAAAAGTCCATCATGGCGTCTTCCAGGGCATCTTCGCTCATGCGGCCGTGGCCGACGCGGATCTTGATGCCCGGCACCAGCTTGCGCAGGCGCGCCGCGATGGAAGCCAGGCCCGAAATGCGGTTGTGCACGTAGTAGATGCGGCCGCCCCGGCGCAGTTCGCGTTCCAGGGCTTCCTTGATCATGCCGTCGCTGTATTCGGCCACGTAGGTTTCCACGGGCAGGCGGTCCTCCGGCGGCGATTCGATGACGCTCATGTCCCGCGTGTTCACGAGGGCCATGTGCAGCGTCCGCGGAATCGGCGTAGCCGAAAGGGCCAGTACATCGATGCCCTGTTTCCACTGTTTTATCTTTTCCTTCTGGGCCACGCCGAAGCGCTGCTCCTCGTCGATAATGAGCAGTCCCAGGTCGTGGAACACCACGTCGGACTGGAGCAGGCGGTGCGTGCCGATGATGATGTCCACCTTCCCTTCGGCGAGCCGGTGCAGGACATCGTCCGTGTCCTTGCCCGCCACGAAGCGGCTGATCATAGCCACGCGCAGGCCGAAGGGGTCGAGGCGTTCGTGGAAGGTGAGCAGGTGCTGCTGGGCCAGGACGGTCGTCGGCACCAGCACGGCGACCTGTTTGCCGTCCATGACGGCCTTGAAAGCCGCCCGCAGCGCCACTTCGGTCTTGCCGTACCCCACGTCGCCGCACAGCAGGCGGTCCATGGGGACCGGTTTTTCCATGTCGGCCTTGATTTCCGCAATGGCCTTCAGCTGGTCCGGCGTTTCCTCATAGGGGAACTTTTCTTCGAATTCCTTCTGGAATTCCGTATCGGGCGAAAAGGCATGGCCTTTCGTGATCTTGCGCTGGGCGTACAGGCGCAGCAATTCTTCCGCCAGGGCCGTAATCGCCGTGGAGGCCCGGCTCTTCATGCGCCGCCAATCGGCGCCGCCCATCTTGGACAGCTTCGGCGTCACGCCTTCGGCGCCCACGTACTTGTGCAGCAGGCCGACCTGGTCCACCGGCACATAGAGGCGGTCCGTCCCGGCGTACTGAATGAGCAGGTAGTCGCGGTGCAGTCCGTCGACCTCCACGTTCTCCACGCCGATATAGCGCCCGATGCCGTGCACGTCGTGCACCACATAGTCGCCGCCCTTGATATCCGTAAAATACTGGAGCTGCGCCCCTTTGTGCTTCGATTTGAAGCGGTGGCGCCGCTGCAGTCCGTAAATGTCGTTTTCCGTGAGCAGGACCCAGTTCTCGTTCCAGAAGCGGAACCCGTTGAAGAGTTCGCCGGCACCGCAGTTCACGCTGCCCGGCTCTTCCGGTGCGTCGTTAAGACACACGGCCGGCACGCCGTTTTCCCGCAGGTTTTCCGCGACGCTGCGCGCCTTCAGGACCGTCGTCATCATGATGTAGGGCGTCACGCCGTCCGCCGTCAGGCTGCCCAGGTCCTCGACGAGCAGGTTGATGCTGCGGTTGTACGAGGACGCCCGGCGCACGGGCACCTGGAGATGGCTGTAGGACGGGAACTTGTTCCCCTCCAGGGCCGAAACAGCAACGATCTGCGCCGCTTCCGCCTGCTTTTCCAGCTCCTCCGGCTTCCATACATCGTCCCGGAAATCGTCGGCCTCCTTGTACAGGTGGTCCGCCGCCTCCAGCAAAAGGCCTGGTTCGTCGAGGACGAAGAACGTGTCCTTCGTGCCGTATTCGAACAGGTTGGAATCGTACACGCCGTCGTCCCCCACTTTGCGCAGCGGAAGCACGCGCACGGACTCGACGGACCCGACGGAGCGTTTCGTGTCCAGGTCATAGGGACGCACGTCGTCCACGGTTTCGTCGAACCATTCGAGGCGCACCGGACGGTCGCTGTTCAGGGGAAAGATGTCCATGATTTCGCCACGCACGCAAAATTGACCGATGGTGTCCACTTCATCGGTCCGTTCGTAGCCTATCTCCGTCAGTTTTTCAATCAATCCGCTCTGGTCCAGGTCCTTGCCTTTTATGATCTCCAGGGTCCCTTTGACGAACCCTTCCGGCTTGGGCAGGCGCTGCATCCAGGCTTCGGCCGTCACGAAGACGATGCCTGTCTCCTCGTTGTGGACGAGGCGCAGGGCCGCGGCCCGGCCGGCCTGTACTTCGAGGTTCCGCGTCTCCGCCTGCACGCGCGGCAGGTTCACGGGATACAGTTCCTGCATGGGCAGGTCGGGATAGAGCCAGGACAAGGCCTGCCGGTATTCGCGCACGGCATCCCGTCCGGGGACGACGAAAACCAGCGTGCCCGCCGTCTCCACCAGGGAACGGAGGGCCGCCAGGAAAACGGGTTTCGCGGTGCCGTCCAGGCCGGACAGCGCCACCCCTTTGTGATTGCGGCATAAGGCGGCAGCCTCCCGGGCTTCCCGGACGGCGGCCACCAGAGCAAGGATACGGTCTCTCATGAAATTCCTCAAATCAGTCAAATGTAAACCACAAAAAGAGGTCAGGGATAGTCCATGACCTCTTCTGGTTGCGGCATATTACATTATAACAAAAATTTCTGTTGCAGCATAGCGTTCCCCAAAAGTTTTACGGAAGGTTTACGCTATTTCCTTTAAAACGTTCCTGTCATTACAGTTTGACGGAGAAGTTGTCCACATCGAGACGGTGCACGGCGTCGATGAACCGGACCGTGCCGGTCTTGTAGCGCATGGACACCGTATGGGTGCGCACGCCGCCGCCGAAGAAGCGCACGCCCTGCAGCAGCTGGCTGTCCGTGATGGCCGTGGCCGTGAACATGCAGTCGTCGCCCTTGACCATGTCGGCAATGGTCAGGACCTGGTGCACGTCCTTGATGCCCATCTTATAGCAGCGGGCCAGCTGGTCTTCGCTTTCAGGGCACAGCCGGGCCTGCATGTCGCCACCCAGGCATTTCAGGGCTGCCGCGCCCAGGACGCCTTCGGGGGCGCCGCCCTTGCCGATGTACATATGCACGCCCGTGCCTTCGATCGCGGCATTGACGATGGGGCTCACATCGCCGTCCGTAATGAGCTGGATGCGCGCGCCGGCCTTGCGGATGCGTTCAATCAGTTCGGCATGGCGCGGCCGGTCCAACACGACGACCGTGACATCGCTGATGTTCCGTTTCAGCGCTTTGGCAACGCGGTCCAGGTTTTCCTCCACCGGGGCGTTGATGTCGATGCATCCCTTGGCACGGGGCCCGACGGCGATCTTTTCCATATACATGTCCGGCGCGTGGAGCAGGCAGCCCTTCGGGGCAATGGCGATGACGGCGATGGCGCCGTTCTGGCCTTTGGCCACCAGGTTCGTGCCTTCCACGGGGTCGACGGCGATATCCACTTCGTCCCCGCCGGCACCGACTTTTTCACCGATATACAGCATGGGTGCTTCGTCCAGTTCGCCCTCACCGATGACGACCGTACCGGAAATGTGCACCGTGTCGAACATGCCGCGCATAGCGTCGACGGCCAGCGCGTCCGTACCGTTCTTGTCACCGCGGCCGACGCTGCGGGCCGCGGCGATGGCTGCTTCTTCCGTTACACGGACAAATTCCATGGAAAGTTCCCTTTTCATTCGCTTACCACCTTTCTCGTTTTGTATTTCCATTTTTACATAAAACCGAAGGAAGGACCGGCGTCCTTTTATTCTCCTTAATTATCGCACTTTTGCGTATTTTCCGCAATAAAAGAAAGAGCAGAAACCTTTTCAGGTTTCTGCTCCTGTTTCCACGTTTCGATTTTCTTTTCCGCCTGGCAGCGCATCACTTGGCAGCTTCGTATTTCACAGCTGCGGCGATGAAGTCGCGGAACAGCGGATGCGCCTTGGTCGGACGGGACTTGAATTCCGGATGGAACTGGCAGCCCAGGAACCAGGGATGCTCGCTCTGCGGCAGTTCGACGATTTCGACGAGGCGGCCGTCCGGCGAGGTGCCACCCAGGATGAGGCCGTTCTTCGTCAGCGTGTCGCGGTATTCGTTGTTGAATTCGTAACGGTGACGGTGGCGTTCGTAAATCAGGGGTTCGCCATAGGCCTTTTCGGTCAGCGTGCCCGGGTATACTTTGCAGGGATAGAGGCCCAGACGCATGGTACCGCCCTTGTCTTCCACGTCTACCTGGTCCGGCATCAGGTCGATGACGGCCGGTACGGTTTCATCGAATTCGGAGCTGTTGGCGTTCACGATGCCGCAGCGGTGGCGTGCAAATTCGATGACGGCGCACTGCATGCCCAGGCAGATGCCGAAGAAGGGGATCTTGTGTTCGCGGGCATAGCGGACGGACGCGATTTTGCCTTCGATGCCGCGGTTGCCGAAGCCGCCCGGCACCAGGATGCCGTCGACGCCGGCGAAGACCTTGTCCAGGTCCGTGCCTTCGTCTTCCAGTTTTTCCGTGTTGATCCAGCGGATGTCGATTTCGGTTTCGTTGTGGACGGCGGCGTGTTTCAGCGCTTCCGTCAGGCTGATGTAGGCGTCCTTCAGCTCCACGTACTTGCCGGCGACGGCGATGGTCACCTTGCGGTCGTAGTGTTTCAGGATGCGTGCCACCATGTCATGCCATGCGGCCATGTCCTTCGGCCGGTTCGGCATGTCGAGTTTCTTCAGGACGATGTCGTCCATGTGCTGTTCTTCCAGCAGCATGGGGACTTCGTAAATGCTTTCGGCCGTCAGGTTCTGGATGACGGCTTCCTTGTCGACGTCGCAGAAGAGGGCCAGCTTGGCGATCATGTCGTTCGTCATGGGCCGTTCGCTGCGGCAGACGAGGATATCCGGCGTGATGCCGATGCTGCGCAGTTCCTTGACGCTGTGCTGCGTCGGTTTCGTCTTCAGTTCGCCTGCGGCGCCGATGTACGGCACCAGGGTCACATGGATGTAGAGGACGTCGTTTTTGCCGACTTCCTTCTTGACCTGGCGGATGGCTTCGAGGAACGGCAGGCTTTCGATATCGCCGACCGTGCCGCCGATTTCCGTGATGACGAAGTCCGCGTTGTCGTTCATGCCCACGCGGAAGACGCGGGACTTGATTTCGTTCGTGATATGGGGAATGACCTGCACGGTGCCGCCCAGGTAGTCGCCGTGGCGTTCCTTGTTGATGACGGCCTGGTAGATTTTGCCGGTCGTGACATTCGAGCTCTTGGACAGGTTGATGTCGATGAAGCGTTCATAATGGCCCAGGTCCAGGTCGGTTTCCGCGCCGTCGTCCGTGACGAACACTTCGCCGTGCTGATAGGGGCTCATGGTGCCGGGGTCGATGTTGATATAGGGATCGAATTTCTGTACCGTGACCTTGTAGCCTCTGCTCTTGAGCAGACGGCCCAGGGATGCCGCTGTAATGCCTTTACCCAGGGAAGATACCACACCGCCGGTTACAAAAATGTACTTCGTTGCCATCGTTACTGTCCTTTCTCTCTCACTGAATGGTTACCGCTCGCATGTCATGAAACGTCTCGAAAACAAAATAATTCATCTTAATTATAAAGGAATTCCGGGGAAACACAAGGGCAATTTCGCCCCCCGTTTCCCTGCCTTTGCGGAAGGAATTCCGGTTACATCTTTTCCGGTGCGGAAACGCCCAGGATGCCCAGGGCATGGCGCACCACGTGGCCGACGGCCAGGACCAGGGCCAGGCGGGCCTGCTGCAGGTCCGGCTCGACGCCCAGGATACGGCACTGGTTGTAGGCCGTATGGAACAGGCCGGCCAGTTCGTATACGTAGTGGGCCACCATCTGCACGGCCCGTTCGCGGGCTGCCGTGGCGATCAGTTCCGGATATTCGCCGAGCTTCTTGATCAGGTCGACTTCGGCCGGGTGCGTGAGCAGCGTGTAGTTGCCTTTGCCTTCGACGGGGATGCCGGCTTCGGCCACCTGCCGCAGGATGCTGCAGATGCGGGCGTGGGCGTACTGCACGTAGAACACGGGGTTGTCGTTGGATTTCTTTTTGGCCAGGTCCAGGTCGAAATCGAGCTGGCTGTCGATGGAACGCATGACGAAGAAGAAGCGCGCCGCATCGGTGCCGACTTCGTCGATCAGTTCGTTCAGCGTCACGGTCTGGCCCGTGCGCTTGGACATCTTGACTTCTTCGCCGTCGCGGATCAGGCGGACCATCTGCAGGATCAGGATCTCCAGCTGTTCCGGCTTGAAGCCCATGCACTGCATGGCGGCCTTCATGCGGGCGATATAGCCGTGGTGATCGGCGCCCCACAGGTTGATGACGCGGTCGAAGCCGCGCTGGAATTTGTTCGTATGGTAGGCGATGTCGGCCGCGAAATAGGTCGGCACGCCGTTGTCGCGGATGACGACGCGGTCCTTGTCATCGCCGAATTCCGTCGATTTCAGCCACAGGGCGCCGCCCTTTTCGTAGGCGTAGCCTTTGGCTTTCAGGAAATCGCAGGCTTCCTTGATCTTGCCTGCTTCGTGGAGCGTCTTTTCGCTGAACCAGACGTCGAAATGGACGTTGAAGCGTTCCAGGTCTTCCTTCAGGGCCTCCAGCTTTTCCTTGTAGGCCAGGGTCTTGAATTCTTCCAGGCGGTCGGCCTCGTCCATCTGCAGGTACTTGTCGCCGTACTTTTTAATGATGCGTTCCGCCGTTTCCACGATGTCGTGGCCATGGTAGCCGTCGTCGGGGAATTTGCAGGGCTTGCCCAGCAGTTCCAGGTAACGCGCGTTGACCGAACGGGCCAGGTTGTTCATCTGGTTGCCGGCGTCGTTGATGTAGTATTCCCGTTCCACGTCGTAGCCGGCGGCCTTCAGCAGGTTCGCCAGGGCGCTGCCCACCGCGGCGCCGCGGCCGTGGCCTACGTGCAGCGGTCCCGTCGGGTTGGCGCTGACGAATTCCAGCTGGATCTTCTCGTCGGACGCCTTCGGCAGGCTGCCGTATTGCTCGCCCGCTTCCACGATATGGGCGAACATGTCGTACATCCAGTCCGGTTTCAGGAAGAAGTTCAGGAAACCCGGTCCGGCAATTTCCACTTTATCCACATAGGGGCAGTCCAGGTGCTCCGAAACGTAGGTTGCCACGATGCGGGGATTGCAGTGAAGCGTACGGGCGGACTGCATGGCGAAGTTGCTGGCGAAATCGCCGAACTCCTTCTTCGGCGGTACTTCGAGCTGTACTTCGGGCAGGGCGCCGTCCTTCACGACCCCTTCCGCAATGGCTTTTTGCGCCGCCGCCCGGATGGCGTCGGCCAGAATCAACTTGATATCCACGGTTTCCTCCTGAAATTCCGGAAGGCCGGCGGCCTTCCTTCTTGAACTGATTGAATCAATACATTTCATTATACCAATTTCCGCGGTTCTTCTTCAACCGGAACCTGCCGCTGCAGGGGTTCCACGTCCACCGTGACGGCGATGCGGCTCGCTTCGCCGCCCAGTTCGGAATCGTAGCGGAGGCGGATTTCCCAGCCCCGCCCCTTGCGGAACACGGCCAGGCGCCGCGTGCGGATGCGCAGTGGAATATCCATGTACGGCGTATGATACGTCGTCTCGAAGGTCCGTCCCTGCTCGAACTCTTCCCGCAGCTCATAGGGCCGCGTGCGCAGGATTGTGACGGTGCCGGCGCCCCACTTGATGGTCGTCGCGCTGCCGGCCAGATCCGACCCTTCCGGTTCGTCGTAGCGGGCATAGAAGGAACCGTTCCGTTCCGTGAACAGCCCCGTCGTATCGACCCGGGAGCGGTTGACGGACGTCTCGTTCTTCACTTCGCTGTAAACGCGGATGCGTGCCTCCATGATGGACCGAACCTTCCTGAATATCCCATAAACAAAGGAGAGCTGATCCATCCTTCGTCCGACAGGGAATCAGCTCTGCTATTCCAAAAAATAACTTGATATATTATACTCTACCGGTTCCGCCTCCGTCAACCGTTACACCATATTGCCAATTTCCCGGTTTTATTATATTATATTGTTATCTTTCAACAATTATGATATGAGGGGCAATCGTTATGAATACAAACATGAATTTTTCCGAAGTCATCGTCTTCGTCATATACCTGCTGTTCATGCTGGGCATCGGCGTGTACTTTTTCCTCAAGAGCAAGGGCGGCGGGGAAAAGACCTACTTCCTCGGCGGCCGCCAGATGGGCCCGTGGGTTGCGGCCCTGTCCGCCGGCGCGTCCGACATGAGCGCCTGGGTCCTCATGGGCCTGCCTACTTCCATTTACGCGCTGGGTCTCGGCCAAATGTGGATTTCCGTCGGCCTGGCCCTGGGCTACTCCATCAGCTGGATCCTGGAAGCGCCGCGCCTGCGCCGTTTTTCCATCGTGGCCAATGATTCCATCACCATTCCCCAGTACCTGACGAACCGTTTCAAGGAAAGTTCCAAGGTGCTGCAGGTTATCTGCGCCATCGTCTTCCTCATCGCCTACACCATCTATTCGGCCTCCAGCATGAAGGCCTGCGGGACCCTGTTCCACACGGTCATCGGCATGGACGCCACCCTGGCCATGTACCTGGGTGCCTTCATCATCGTCAGCTACACCTTCCTCGGCGGCTTTTCCGCCGTCTGCTGGACGGACTTTTTCCAGGGCATGATGATTCTCGGCGCTCTTCTGATTGCGCCGATTTTCGCGGCCTCCATGATCGATACATCGGCCGCCGCCTCGATTCCCGTCAACTACTGGAACCCCATGCGGGACTGGCGTGAAATCGTTTCCGGCCTGGCCTGGGGCCTGGGTTATTTCGGCATGCCCCATATCATCATCCGCTTCATGTCCATCAAGTCGCAGCATGACATGCGCAAATCCGCGGCCATCGGCATCACCTGGACCTTCCTGATCCTGGTCTTCGCCACCATCGTCGGCGTCGTCGGCCGTTTGTTCCTGGGCCTGGACGAAACCGTCACGAAAGACTCCCTGGTCTTCGTCAACATGGTGCGCATCATCTTCCCGAGCGTCATATCCGGTATCCTGCTTTCCGCCGTCCTGGCAGCTTCCATGAGCACCGCCGACAGCCAGCTGCTCTCGGCCGCTTCCGCTTTCGCCAGCGATGTCTATAAGCCGGTCTTCCGCAAAAACAAGGCCAGTGACAAGGAAATGATGTGGGCCGGCCGTATCGTCGTACTGGCCATCGCCATCGTCTCCGTCCTGATTGCCTCGGCCCCGAATTCCGGTTCCATCATGGCCCTCGTCACGAACGCCTGGGGCATCTTCGGTGCCGCCTTCGGACCGACCATCCTGCTGAGCCTCTTCTGGCGCCGCTTCAACTTCCATGGCGCCGTAACGGGCATCGTCGTCGGCGCCGTCGTCGACATCGCCTGGTTCACCTTCCTGAGCAGCACGGGCATCTACGAATTGGCACCGGGCTTCTTCTGCAGCCTCGTTGCCGCCGTCGTCGTGACCCTGTTGACGAAGGAACCGTCCAAGGAAGTCAAGAAACTCTATGACAGCACCCTCGATTACGACGATTAAACGAAATACTGCACAAATAGGACAAGGGGCCGTCGCATAACGCGACGGCCCCTTGTTTCGTTTCTTCCGTGTATGGTTTTCCTGTTCCTGCTTTTTCAGCGCATGTTTTCAATGATGTCTTCGAAATCGTTGATCAGCTTCGGATGGCCCGTAACGGACAGGTCCCGCAGCAGATAGCCGTAGGAATCGTACCATTTGTCGGCCAGCTTCATGTCGAGGCCTTCCTTGCGGAATTCTTCCACCATCTTCAGGACGAAGCGGTTGACGTTGCCGTCCTTATCGACGTTCAGCGGGATGATGCGGGTTTCGGGTTCGAAGTCTTCCACCGTGATATCCCAGCCGCCGGGGACAGGCGGACGACGGTCGGCACGGATGAAGTATTTGGGGCTGAAGCCGCAGTACGTTCCGAATGCCTTGAACAGTTTTGCCTTTTCCAGGGGATAGCCGTTGGCGTTCCCCCATTTTACGATTTCGTCCGAAACTTCCTTGTTGTGGACGATACTGGATAATTCACCTTTTTTCAGGACTGCCATAGAAATTCCTCCTATCAGCATAATGGTTGTTTGACTGCATTTATTTTATTGTACCCTAACGGGGGCAGGATTTCAAACAAGAATCGAAAAATTCACGAGCGGCGCCGCGAACCGCTGCCGTCGTGTCGGGCCAGGACATCCCGCAGGGAAGCGAGAAAGTCCTCCCAGAGGACGGGAACCTGTTCCAGGGAACGTTCCACGCGCCCTTCCTGCGCCTCGCAGAATGCCTGAATCTGCCGTTCCAGGGCGGCATCGTCCGGATGGAGGCGCCGCGCGGCGTCCATCCAGTTGTCGTTGACGTAGTCGTCATGCAGGAAGCCGAGCGTGTCCTGGACCTGTTTCAGCTGCCGCACGAGGGACGGCGGCAGGCGCAGGACATCGACGGTCTGCAGCACGTAACGGATGCGTTTCACCTTGATCCGCATCTTGTGCAGGTCTTCCATGTTGCGGAAGTCGGGATACTTTTTCCGCAGTTCCGCCAGCTTTTCCACCCAGGTGCCCAGGCGGCGCCAGGCGTACACGGAGGCCTTTTCCCGGCTGCGGTTCCAGTCCAGGGCCGTATCGGTCCACAGGTAGAAGCCGGCCAGGCGCAGCGTGTGGTCGTTGAGCCGGTTGTCCCTGTAAAAGTCACCGGCGGCCTCTTCCCGCAGTTTGGTGAAGACGCCGGTCAGGCGGCCCATGTCCCGGCCGGTCTGGTCCTGGATCATCTGGCACTGCTGCAGCACGACATCCAGTTCCCGCATGGCGGACAGGGTCTCCGCCTCGCTCCGGAAGTAGCGCTGCCACTCCTGCACCTTGTCTGTCGGCAGGCCTTCCTTGAAGAACACGAAGCAGGAACGCAGGCGGCGCAGCTTGACCCGCAGCTGGCGCACGAGCTGCCGGTGGAGCCGGTCGTTAAGGACCAGGTACCAGAACCAGCTGATGCCGTAGAGCTGCCAGGGCAGGTAATGGCGCACGGCCTCGTCCCGGCTGCTGCCGCGGGGCAGGCGCGGATAGGGACGTCCCGCCATGGCGGCCAGGCGCCGTTTCAGGTCCGGCTCGGCGAGGACATACTCATCCGCCCCGGCCAGCAGGCGTTGCACCAGGTCCCGGACGGCCTCTTCCCCGCCGGGGCCGTACTGGAACACGACATCGTACAGCGTGATCATTTCGTTGCGGATCAGCATGACGCCTTCCAGGGTCTGGACGGTGTAACGGTGTTCCGCTTCCCCGCCGGCGGGCCATATCAACTTGTAGCGGTGGTACCGGGCACTGAGTCCGTCACCGCAGGTTTTTTCCTGCATGCGCCCTTGCACCGCCCGGGTCCCCGTCAGTGCCGCAATCTGCGCGGTGAACTGATCCGGGTGCGCCAGGCGGACGGCATGCAAACAAAGCTTTCGCATAGTCCCTTACCGGGCCGGATTATCTGACGCGGCTCGGCATGTCCTCTCCGGCCAAAGCGGCCAAAATGTTCTGCGCCGTCACGATGGCCATGGCGTCGCGCGTTTCCGCCGTCGCGGAAGCGATATGGGGCGTGACGGTGAGGTTCGGCAGGCCCAGGACCGGGTGGTCTCCCGGCAGCGGTTCCGGATCCGTCACATCGAGGCCGGCGGCGGCCACCTTGCCGCTCTTCAGGGCCTCGTACAGGGCATCCGTGTCGACGACCTTGCCGCGGGAGATGTTCACGAAGCGGACGCCGTCCTTCATCTTGGCGAAGGCATCGCGGTTGAACATGCCCTTCGTCGAAGGATTCAGGGTGACGGACACGACGATGAAGTCCGCCGTCGCCAGCAGTTCGTCGAAGCTTACGTAGCGGGCATGGAGGGCCGTGTCGTTGAGTTTGCGGTGCCGGTTGTGGTAGATGACCTGCATGCCGCTCACTTCGGCGCGGCGCGCGATGGCCTGGCCGATGTCGCCCATGCCGACGATGCCCAGGGTCTTGCCGTACAGGTCGACGCCCAGGCCGAGGGCCTTGCGGGCGCCCCAGAGGCCGCTGGTCACGTGCTGATAACCGCGGACGATGCCCCGGGCCGTATCAATCAAAAGGCCGTAGGCCAGGTCCGCCACGGCGTTGACAAGGACGCCCGGCGTGTTGCCGACGAGCACGTTGTGTGCCCGGCAGGCCGCCAGGTCGAAGTTGTCGTATCCGACGGAAGCCTGGGCGATGACCTTCAGGTGCGGCGCCTGGGAGAGCAGCTCCTCATTGATGCGGATGTTGCCCGTCGAATAGATGGCGTCGGCATCCTGCAGCCATTCCTTCCAGGTTTCGGCCGGAACGCGGCCGTGCTGCTGCCACAGCTTCAAATCCACTTTGCCTTCCAGGTACGGCAGGGCCGCTTTGCGGATGCTGCCGCTGCAGATGACTTTCATTTTCGTCAGATCCATGCTCTGTATCCTCCTTTGCGCAATGTGCGGAACGTTACATCATTTTGCCGGCGGAAGAATCTCCAGCCAGTAGTTGTCCGGGTCCGTGATGAAATAAATGCCCATGGCCGGGTTTTCGAAGCAGATGCAGCCCATGGCCTTGTGCTTGGCGTGGGCGGCTTCGAAATCGTCCGTCCGGAAGGCCAGGTGGAATTCATCTTCCCCCAGGTCATAGGGTTTCGTACGGTCTTTGAGCCAGGTCAGCTCGAGCAGGTGCGGCGTCTTGCCGTCCCCCAGGTAGACGATGGTGAAGTCCGGCCGTTCGATGCGGCGCGTTTCCTCCAGGCCCAGGGCCTCCTTATAGAAGGCGAGGCTCTTCTGCAGGTCCAGGACATTGAAATTGTTGTGTGCGAACGTGAATTCCATAGTTTCCTCCTTACGGTTTTGTGTTTCTAATTATATACTATGTCGGAATTGTCCGAAAGATGTAGTATGAAAAAACACCGCCAAAGCGGATGGCGGTGTGAGAGGCCTGTCCGGCAGGGATCAGGCGTAGAAAAAGATCAGTTTTGCCACCAGGATGGCCAGCGCGATGGCCGCCACCCATTTGCCCAGCATGGCCATGAACTGCATTTTGGCCGCTTCCCAGGCGAGGGTGCCGCAATTCTTGCAGTCCCGCGTGCGGTGGTATTCGTACGCATAAGCCATGAGGAAGGATCCGGCCGCGCCGCCGAGCAGGCTGCCGAAGACCGGCAGGGCCATCGTGCCCAGCAGGCTGCCCGTCAGGGTACCGCAGCCGATGAGGAACACGCCCCACCAGGGCACGCGCTCGGTCTTGATGCCGAAGAACGAGACCGTGAATTCCCACAGCTCGCCCAGGGCGTAGACCAGGATGATGGCCGCCACGAGGCGCGCGTCAAAAAACCGCCCGCTGTCGAAAAAGGCGAATCCCAGGCCGGTGAGCACCAGCAGGGTGTTGCCTCCCAGTCCGAAAAAGGCCAGCAGCAGCCCGGCCACAATGCAGACGGCCGCCAGCAGGGCTTCCAGCATGTATCCGTCGGACAGCAGCCCGGCGGTCGACATCATCAACTGTTCCATATCCTTCCTCCTTTCCGTTTCTGCGGCCTCATTATAGCACAGGGGGCGGCCCGAGGATTTGAAAACATTGTGAAATTGCGGTAAAATGAAGCCAAACCGGCATGCTGCCGTCAGCATGCCCTGATTCTGCTTATTCGGATAGGAGACTTTTATGAGCCAATTGATGCTGTATTTTCCATTCAGCGACCCGGCCCTGCTCTGGGAAATGTGGCGCGGTTCCGTCCTTGCCGCCGGCACGGTCCTCGTCGTGCTGCTGGTGTTCAAGTTCGGTATCCTGCGCCTGCTGCAGAGCCTGCGGGACAAGCTGGAGTACGATTTCCTGGATGACCTGCTGAAGGCGTTCGACAAGCCGATTGAGGCCTTCTTCCTCATCTTCGCGCTGTATTCCTTCTGCATCTTCAGTCCTATCGCAGTCCTGTCGCAGCATCCGTCCATCGACAAGATCCTGCGCAGCTGCCTCGTCATCTGCACCTTCGCGGGCCTCTATAACCTTTGCGACGCCGGGGAAGGGTTCATCCTCCACCTGATGCGCCGCGCCAACGTCGAAGTGCACCAGGCCCTGGCCGGCCTGCTCTCCACGCTGGCCCACATCTTGTGCGTGGCCCTGGCCTTCGTCATGGTGGCGAAGGAGTGGAACTACGACATTTCCGCCTTCATCGCTTCCCTGGGCATCGGCGCCATGGCTTTTGCCTTTGCCGCCAAGGACACGCTGGCCAACGTGTTCGGCAGCATCGTCATCGTCATGGAACGGCCCTTCCAGATCGGCGACTGGATCCAGGTCAACAACATCGAGGGCCTGGTGGAAGATGTCACGTTCCGCAGCACGCGCATCCGCACGTTCTACCAGGAACTGGTCTACGTGCCGAACAACCTGCTGTCCAACACGCCGATTACGAACTGCACGCGCCGCAAGCGTTTCCGCATCCAGTACAGTCTGGGCGTGACCTACGGCACGACGCGGGACCAGATGGAGGCCCTGTGCGCCGAAATCCGCAACTACTGCGAACAGAACCCGCACATCGACAGCCGCGACATTTCGGCCTACTTCTACGAATTCGGCGACAGCTCCCTCAACATCCGCATCGTCTGCTATATCGCAGCCGACCATTACAACCAGTATCTGGCCTACCGCCAGCAGTTCAACCTGGCCCTGCTGAAGATCCTCGAGGACAAAGGCGTCAGCTGCGCCTTCCCGAGCCAGAGCCTCTATTTCGAGACGCCGCTCCACGCGCGGGAAACCATGGAAGGCACGGTGGACCTGCGCCGGGCCAAGGGCGTGCGCGTCACGCCGGCTCCCGACGATTCGCCGAAAGTCCAGAACAACACGGTGGCCCAGAACACGAGCGCCGGCGAAAACCGCGACGTGGACAAGGACCCGCTGTAAGATACTCCGGAAAAACGAAACCCTTGCCGTACGACCGTTGCAACGGTCCGCGGCAAGGGCTTTTTACATTTGCGTGGTTAATCTTCGTCGACCCACAGCGGCACGTGGGTGAAACGGGTCACGTCGACGAGTCCCTGGTCCGTCAGGCGCAGTTCCGGAATGACCGGCAGGGACAGGAAGGACAGGACCATGAAGGGGCTGAAATCATCCGGCACGCCCAACTCGTGCGTCCAGAAAAGCAGCTGTTTCATCTGGGCGTTCACGACGTTCGCCTCCCGGTCGGACATGAGGCCCGCAATGGGCAGGGGCAGCGTGGCCTTCACTTCGCCGTCGGCCGCGATGACGAGGCCGCCGCCGATTTCGCGGAGCTTGTTGCCCGCCAGGGCCATGTCTGCGTCGTTGGTCCCGACCAGGGTCAGGTTATGGGAGTCGTGGCCCACCGTCGTCCCGATGGCACCCCGTTTGAGCTGCACGCCGCGGACGAATCCGAGGCCGATGCTGCCGGTCCCGTGGTGCCGTTCGCAGACGGCCATCTTCAGGATATCCCGCGAGGTGTCGCTGACGGCCTCGCCGTTGAGGATATAGGGCGCCTTGTGCAGTTCCTTCGTCACGAGCTGGTTCTGGGACAGGTCGATGACGCGCAGGTATTTTCCTTCCTCTACGGGAATCTGGAAGGAGAGCGGGTCCAGGGGCGGCATGTTCATGGTGAACACGGCCTGGCTCCGCACGGGGCGGCTGGCCCAGTTCAGGCGGCCGTTGTAGACGACGGGATAGCCGTCCTTGACGACGTGGACGGGCTGGAAGCTTTCCAGGTCGTCGAACACGTTGAGGTCGGCCGTGTACCCCGGTGCCACGGCGCCTAGGCCGCGCAGGCCGAAGCATTCCGCCGTGTTGAGCGTCGCCAGGGGCAGGAGCTGCTCCGCCGGATAGCCCTGGGTGACGCCGATTTCCAGCAGGTAGTTGATGCTGCCCTGGCCGATGAGGTCGTCCACATGGCGGTCGTCGGTGCACAGGCAGCAGCGGCGGTTGTCCACTTCCTGAAGGACGGGCAGCAGGTCGACCAGGTTGTGGGCGGCGCTGCCTTCCCGCAGGAACACGTACATGCCGCGGGAGACCTTTTCCTTCGCTTCTTCCACGGTGATACATTCGTGGTCATTGGTGACGCCGGCGGCGATATAGGCGTTCAGGTCATGTCCCGTGAGTCCCGGTGCATGGCCGTCGATGACGGCGTCCTGGAACGCCGCCAGCTTGTCCAGGACATCGGGCTGGCCCTTGACGACGCCCACGTAGTTCATCATTTCCGCCAGTCCCAGCACGCGCGGGTTCAGCTCCCGCACGGCCTCCATATCGGAAGCCGTCAGGGCCGCGCCCGACGTGTCCAGATTGGTCGCGGGCACGCAGCTCGGCACGTTGATGTACACGGAAAGGGGCATGTCTTCCGTTTCCTCGAGGAAGAATTCGATGCCCGACACGCCGAGGACATTGGCGATTTCATGAGGATCGGCGAACACCGTCGTGACCCCGTTCAAAAGCAGGATCTTGGCGAATTCCCGCGGTGCCAGCATGGAGCTTTCCAGGTGCACGTGGGCATCCATGAAGCCCGGCGTCACATACTTGCCGCGCACATCGATTTCCCGTTCCCCGTCATACTCCCCGATGCCGACGATGCGGCTGCCCCGGATGGCGACATCGGCCGTCTCCCAGGACTGTGTAAATACATTGAAGACCTGTCCCCCTTTCAGGACCAGGTCGGCTTTCCGCATGCCTTCCGCCGTGGCGATATCCGCCGCGATACGGGCCTTTACGTTGTCTTCCATACGCGTCACCTCATTCAGGACTTGTTTGTACCCATTATAACATACTGTCTCCCCCGCCGGGACGGAACCTTGTAAAATCCGTGCAAGGCCTGCCGCTTTTTGGTATAATGTCCTTAATTTCAACTAAAGAGGGGATTTTTTAATGGATGCCTTACTTCCCTACATCATCGTCGTCCCCCTGCTCTTTTTGGCAGGCTTCGTCGACTCCATCGCCGGCGGCGGCGGCCTGATCTCCCTGCCGGCCTATTTCCTGGCCGGCCTGCCGCCTCATCTGGCCCTGGGCACGAACAAGTTCAGCTCCACCTGCGGCACGACCATTTCCACCATCCGCTTCGCCATGAACGGCTTCATCCGCCCGCGCCTGGCCCTCATCTGCATCGTGGGCGCCATCGCCGGGTCCAGCATCGGGTCGCGCCTGGCCCTGCTCACGAACGGGGACATCATCTCCAAAATGATGCTCGTCGTCCTGCCCGTCGTGGCCTTCTATGTCATGCGCAACAAGAAGCTGAGCCAGAAGGCGACCGAAGGCGAACCGGAACCGGACAGCACGGTTCCCTTCAAGTGCGCCGTCACGAGCCTCGTCATCGGCTGTTACGACGGCTTCTACGGCCCCGGCACGGGCACCTTCCTGCTCCTCGTCCTGACCGGCTGGGCCAAACTGGGCATCCGCACCGCCGCGGGCCTGACCAAGGCTTCCAACCTGTCGTCGAACGTGGCGGCCCTGGCGACCTTCCTCCTGGCGGGCAACGTGTACTTTCCCCTGGCCATCGCCGGCGCCATTGCCAACATCTGCGGCAACTACGTGGGATCCGGCATGGTCCTCAAGGACGCCAGCCGCATCGTCAAGCCGATCATCATCATCGTCCTCGTCCTGCTCTTCGTCAAGATCCTCTGGCAGGGCTGAGGCCTCCCCTGCTTCCCGCCTTGCATTCCTCCGCGGAAACGGTTAGACTGGAAGAAGAGGCACGACACGGTACCATCAGCGTGAAAGAAGGCAATGTCATGAAAAACGGCAAAAACAGACCAAAAAAGAACAACACGACCAAACAGGACAAACTGCGCAAGGCCATGACGCCGGCCGCTGTGAAGCAGCAGGCGGAAAAGGCGGACGAAGCGCCGAAAAAGAAGCGCCCGCGCCACACGCACAAGAAACGCACGCCGGAAATGACGGCCCCCGCCGCCCCGGCAGCCGCAGCGGCCCCGAAGGCGGAAGCACCGGCCGCCGCCCCCGCGCGCCCGGCTGCGGAAAAACCCGCCAAAGCCCCGAAGAAGGACAAGGAAGCCCTGCGCGAAGAAATCCTGAAACAGCCGTCGAAACAGGAAATCACGGGCAGCAAAAAGAAGAAGACCGCCTACATGGCCGTCTACATCGTCGTCCTCGTGATTGTGCTCTTCCTGCTCTGGAAGGGCGGCATCTATCTTGTGAACACGTACATAAAGTAAGGCAGACGCAAAAACGCCGCAGTCGGAAAGACTGCGGCGTCGTTTTTTTCTGGCGACCCCGGCGCGATTCGAACGCGCGACCTTTCGCTTAGGAGGCGAACGCACTATCCAGCTGTGCAACGGGGCCGTAACAAAGCTATTATACCACAAAAATCCTGTTTGTCCGAATTTTCCGGGCGGTCACAAGGTCTCCTTCTTCCAGACCCAGGGATGACGCCGGCAGATGCCGTCGGCAAAGGGGATGAAGATGGAGAGGATGCCGAAAATGGCGAGCATGAAGCAGTACCACATATGCGGCACGATATCCAGCGTATTGAGCAGGACGCCGTTCTGCGTGGCCAGGGCCGCGGCGGTCAGAAGCTGCGCCGCATAAGGCAGGATGCCCTGGAAGACGCAGGAGAAGATGTCGAGCAGGGACGCCGTCCGCCGCGGGTCGACGCGGTATTTGGTACTGATCTGGCGCGCTACATCGCCCACGATGATGATGGCCACCGTGTTGTTCGCCGTGGCGCAGTCGATGAGGGACACGAGGGCAGCGATACTGATCTGGGCACTGCGGTTGCCCGAAACCATGCCCTGCAGTTTCCAGATCAGCCAGCGGATGCCGCCGTAATGGCTGATGAGGGCGGAAATGCCGCCGCAGAACAGGGCCAGGAAGAAGGCCTCGTTCATGCTGTTGAACCCTTTCCAGATATCCTGGGCGAAGGCGATGAGCGTCAGATCGCCGCTCGACAGGCCGATGATGCCGCTCAGGAAGATGCCGATGGTGAGCACCAGGAAGACGTTGAGACCGATGAGGGCCAGGAACAGGACGGCCAGATAGGGCACGACCTTGATGAAGTTGTAGTCCTCCGCAATAGCCGCGACATCGAGGCCCGATGTCCCGAAATAGAGGTAGATGCCTGCCGTCAGGACGGCGGCCGGAATGGCGATGAGGAAATTGACCTTGAACTTGTCCTTGAGGCCGCAGCCCTGGGTACGGGTTGCGGCGATGGTCGTATCGGAAATCATGGACAGGTTGTCGCCGAACATGGCGCCGGACACACAGGCTGCCACGATGAGGGCGCCGGAAATGCCGCTTTTGGCGCTGATGCCGGCGGCGATGGGCACAATGGCCGCCACGGTGCCGACAGACGTCCCCGTCGCCGTGCCCATGAAGGCGGAAATCAGGAAGATGCCCACGGTCAGGTACTGGGGCGAAATGAGGCTGATGCCCAGGTTGACCGTCGCGTCGCGGCCGCCCATGGCCGCGGTCACGGCGGAAAAGGCGCCGGCCATGATGTAGATCATGAGCATGGTCATGACGTTCTCATTGGCCGCCCCGCGCGTGAAGATGCGGAACTTTTTGCGGATCGTCTCCCTGCCCATGCAGAACGCGGACAGGACGGCGATGAACATGGCCGTCACGGACGGGAACTGGTAAAAGGCCATCTTGACGCCGTGCATCTGGAAATAGATGCCGGCCCCCAGATAGATGACGATGAAGATGACGAACGGAAGCAGGGCCAGGGCCGACCCCTTCCTCGCAGCTTTAGTATTCAACGGAAGACCTCCCCGGAGCGCGGTTCCTTCATGACATACCGCGCTGGTATTCATAGTATGCATTATAACAAAAAAAGAGTGCCGCTTCAAACGGCACTCTCCGGTTTTGCGCGATACTGGATTGTCACAGGCCTTCCTGGCACGTTTCCGCCATTCCGGGAGGCATGCTCCACTCGACGCGGACGTCCGTTGCCACCCACATGCGGGTCAGGCACTGCTGGAACGCTTCCAGGCTGTCCAGGGGATTCAGGGTGACTTCCTTGAAATCCCGGATCGTCTCCCCGCAGGCGATGCGGAAGGTGTGCGGTTCGGACAGGTACTTTTCCACGGCGGCCTTCGCGGCAGCCGCTTCGTCATCGAGCACCACGTTGGCGCTCTTCGTGTCCGGGTCGTATTCGATATATCCGTAATGCGCGTGAAAATTGATCGTCACGGCGTACTTGCTCATAATTTTGCCCCTCCTCAACAATTGCATTCATTATAACAGGAATCAGGCAAATTCTCAATAGCTATACGTTTGCTTCTTTTTTCAGCTGGACCCCTTTTTCCAGGCGGTCCTTCTCCCGCTGCTGCCGGTTGTACGCCATAGCGGCCAGCTGCGCCTGCTCATACAGGATGCTCTGGGAGCTGACGGGTTTGCCGCGGCCCGGCGTGGAGCGGCGGTAATTGCCGTTGGACTGCATGATGTGGCTGCCCACATTGTCCGCCAAATACAATTGGAGGATATCCTGAAGCCGCTTGATATGCTCCTCCGTCTCAATGGGGAAGAACAGTTCGACGCGGTCGTTCAGGTTGCGGGGCATCCAGTCGGCACTGCTCAGGAAGACCTTGTCGTCGCCGCCGTTGTGGAACCAGAAAATGCGGCTGTGTTCCAGCTGGCGCCCAACGATGCTGCGGACGGAAATGTTCTCGCTGATGCCCTTCAGGCCCGGGCGCAGCGTGCAGATGCCGCGGACGATGAGTTCGATCTTGACGCCGGCAATGGAAGCCTCGTAAAGCTTCTGGATGACCGGCTTGTCCAGCAGGGAGTTCATTTTCGCCACGATATGGCCTTCCCCGCCGGCTTTGGCGATGCGGATCTCGTTGTCGATGAGTTCGTAGATCTTTTCCCGCAGGCCCAGGGGCGCCATGGTCAGCTTGTTCCAGATCGGGGCCTGGGAATAGCCGGACAGCAGGTTGAAGAATGCCGACGCGTCCATGCCGAACTGGTCGTTGGCCGTCATGATGCCCATGTCGACATACAGTTTCGCCGTCTTGTCGTTGTAGTTGCCCGTGCCCAGGTGTACGTAGCGCTTGATGCCGTCCGGTTCCTGGCGCACGACGAGGATGATCTTGGAATGGGTCTTGAGACCCACCAGGCCGTACAGCACGTGGGCGCCGGCCTTTTCCAGGCGCCGTGCCCAGATGATGTTGTTTTCTTCATCGAAGCGGGCCTTCAACTCGACCAGGACCGTGACCTGCTTGCCGTTTTCGGCGGCGCGGGCCAGGGCGGCCACGATGGGCGAATTGCCGCTGACGCGGTACAGGGTCTGCTTGATGGCCAGGACCTGGGGATCGTCGGCCGCCTGGTTGACGAAGCTGACGATGGGATCGAAGCTCTCGTAGGGATGATGGAACAAAATGTCCTTTTCGCGGATCTTGTCGAAGATGTTGCTGTATTCGGGCAGTTCCGCCGGTTTCTGCGGCACGAAGGGCTCGTAGAGCCAGGGCCACATGCGGTCCAGGGAAATGAAACCAAAGAAACACGTGGCATCCAGGGGGCCGTTGATTTCGTATACCTCTTCCTTCGTCAGGTCCAGGTTCTCCTCCAGGAACGTCACAATCTTCTTGTTCATGGTCCGGGCGATTTCCATGCGGCGGGTGACGCCGCGCTTGCGCTGGCGCAGCGATTTTTCGATTTCCTGCAGCAGGTCGTCGATATCGTCCTCGTCGACGTCGAGGTCGCTGTCGCGGGTGATGCGGAAGGGCACCACGTCGAGGATCTTGCAGCCCGAGAAAAGGCTGTCGCAGTGTTCCGTAATCAGGTCTTCCAGGTAGATGAAGGTCCGTTTCTCTTCCGGCACCACCTCGATGAGGCGCGGCAGCACGGAAGGCACCTGGACGACGCTCATGCTCTCTTCGCCCTTGGCCGTGACCAGCTGCACGGCCAGGTTCAGCGTCTTGTTGCCCAGGAAGGGGAAGGGCCGCGAAGCGTCGACGGCCATCGGCGTCAGGACGGGGTACACCACTTCCCGGTAATAGTTTTCCAGCCATTCCCGGCCCGCTTCGGAGCAGGCACTGTATTTGCGGATTTCCGGCCCGCCGGCCTTCTTCAGTTCCTTCAAAAGGCCTTCGAGCATACGGGACTGGAGGCGCATCATGTCGTGGGCCGCCACGGAGATTTCCGTCAGCTGTTCCCGCACGGTCAGGCCCGACGGGTCACGGCGCTTGACGCCGCTTTCCAGCTGGTCCCACAGCCCGGCCACGCGGACCATGAAGAACTCGTCCAGGTTGGACGCCGAAATGGCGATGAACTTCAGACGCTCCAAAAGGGGCGTCGTCTTCACTTCGGCTTCGCGCAAAACGCGCAGATTGAACTTCAGCCAGCTCAGTTCGCGGTTGAAGAAATATTCCGGACGGTTCAGGTCCCGGACCGGTTCCGCCTGCACGGGTTCCGGCGCCGGTTTGTCCGCCGCCTTCTTGCGCAGGGCACGGCCCGACCTGCTCGTCCTCTTGACGATGGATTCGATGGATTCCTTTGTCTCAGTCATTCCTTACAACTCCCGTTCCAGACGTACTTCGATACCGTATACCTCTTCCAGCATGGTCGCTTTCGAGGCAAACACCCACTCTTCCAGGTCCAGGTCCATGCGGCTGTGCACCTTGATGACCAGCTCGCGGTTCTGGATCTGCACCTTCACCTTGTCGATCTTCTGCAGATAGCTGCGGTCCAGGGCGTCGGCCAGCCGCACGATGGCGGACAGCTTGGCGACCAGGGGGATCTTCTCCTGGGCCGGCGGCTTGACGATGGAATTGTCCCCGAAATCGCCTTCCAGCACATTATGGGCGTGGTAATACGAAGCCAGGGCGATGATCTGCTTGTCCTCTTCCGTAAACCCGATGATGTCCGTCCCCATGATCAGCTGATAGGAATAGAGCGAATGGCTGCGCATGGACACGTACTTGCCGATGTCGTGCAGGATGCACGCCGCCCGCAGCAGCAGGCGGTGATGGTCGTTCAGGCCGTACCGCCGGCCGATTTTATCGAAAATGGCCAGGGAAATCTTTTCCACCTGGCTGACATGGCTGTAGTCGTAATGGTAGTTTTCGCCGACGTGGTGCACCAGGCTCAGCAATTCGTCTTCCAGGCCTGCCGCGTACTCCGGCTCTTTTTGCTGCACGATGTAGCGCAGCCGCATGCCGTCAATGAATGTTTCGTCGGAGACGATGATTTCCTGCGCCGTCGGGACCAGGGAAAGCAGCTGTTCATACAACAGGATCATAGGCAGCATGATTTCCGCCTCGTCCTCCGTCACATGGAAGAGCTGGATCATCTGGGGCAGGTTGAGGTTGCGGATTTCATCGAAGACCGCCATGAATTCGTCCCGTGCCAGATGGGTCAGCCCGCCCGGGCCGGCGCTTTTCTTGCCCAGGATCTTGAGCAGCAGTTCCGTTTCCGTCCCGGAAATGACCAGATAGCGCATGCTGCGGCCGCGCAGGGCTGCCTTGACAGGACCCGTCGTGCTGGCCAGGAACTGCATCAGCGCCCGGTTGAAGTGCTGGCTGCTGCGCTGGTAGTAGTTGAAACTTTCCTTGATGCGGATGATGCCGATGTGGAAGTTCTCCTGGAAGGTGATCTTGTCGCTCTCGATGCCCGTGATGCCGAGGCCGCCCGACGAGATATCGATGAGCATCATGCCTTCGTCCGTCGGGATATGCTGTTCCGCCAGGGTATGGCGGATGGCGATGAACTTCGTGTAAATTTCCATGGGCATTTCCGTGACTTCGACCGTGAGGCCCGTGCGGAGCTTGACCTGGTCCAGCAGATAGACCTGGTTCCGCGCTTCGCGCACGGCCGTCGTGGCCTGTGCCCGGTATACCTCGACCCCGTAGTCCTGCATCAGCTCGCGGAAGCCCTGCAGCACCTGGCAGATTTCCTCCACCATGGGGAAGGGGATGATTTTGTGTTTAAAGGATTCCTCACCCAGGCGGATGGGGTAATCGCACTGTTCAATGACCTTGAAGCGGCGCAGGCTGCGGAACTCCACAATCTGCATGCGGATCATTTCGGAGCCCAGATGGATGACCGCCAGGGTCGTGTATGTCTTTCGTTTTGGCATTGTTGCACACCTCTTCGAGTTATATCCTGCCTTATTCAGAATATTCGACGGACATTCCTGCAATTCCTTGCAGGACGGTGCCAAAAAGCCGAAAATATTTGCGGCAGGACGGAAAGGGACATTTTATTCCTTTAATCATACCGCAATTTTTGTAAAATTGGCGTAAATTCCCCATTGATTCCGTAAAATAGTATATAATGGAATTATAGAGAAACTGGGACGGAGTTGGGCACTGCGCCGGAAGCGGCGCGGCAGGCCCGGAGGAGAAAGTTATGCAGCGAATCGCCATCATCGACATAGGCTCGAACTCGGCGCGCCTGGTCATCAGCCAGATCTACAGCAACGGCGCGTATAACATGGTCTTCAACCAGAAGGAGACGCTGCGCCTTTCGCAGCGCCTGACAAAGGAAGGCTGGCTGGACGACACGGCCTTCGCACTGACCCTGTCGACCATGCAGGCCTTCGCCTTCATGTGCCGGCAGAACAAGGCCGACAAGATCATCGCCGTCGCCACGGCGGCCATCCGCAATGCGCCGAACGGCCCGGAGCTGGTCAAGCAGGTCGCGGAAAAGACGGGCATCAACCTGCATATCCTGCCCGGCACGGCCGAAGCCTACCTGAGCTTTTTGGGCACCATCAACACCCTGAACGTGAAGGAAGGCATTTTGTTCGACCTGGGCGGCGGCTCGACGGAACTCGTCCTGTTCCGGGACCGCCAGCTGATTGATTCCGTGTCGATCCCCATGGGCGCCGTCAACACGACGGCCATGTTCAACCTCCGCGGCACCATGTCCAACAGTGTCTGGAGCGATGTCAATTACCTGCTGTCCTCCAAAATCAACCGCTACGGCTGGCTGAAGGACACGAAGCTGCCCCTCATCGGCGTCGGCGGCACGGCCCGTACGGTCGCCCGCATCGTCCAGAAGGAGCACCACTACCCTACCAGCAAAATCCATAACTTCGTCGTCACGGCCCCGACCGTGCGCTCCCTGTTCAAGCGGCTGCGCGGCCTCAGCCTGGAGGACCGGAAAAAGATACCCGGCCTGTCGGCGGAACGGGCGGACATCATCCTCGGCGGTATGTCCATCATCAGCTTTCTGCTCGACCTGACAGGCAGCAAGAAGGTCATCACGTCGGGCTGCGGCCTGCGCGAGGGCCTGTTCTACGATTACTACGCCCGGCAGCGCTTCGTCCCGCTCATTGCCGACGATATCCTGGAGACGAGCACGTGGAATGTGCTCCGCCTCTATTCCAACAACATCGAGCACTGCGTCCACGTGGCGGACCTGGCCATGACCATGTTCGACAACTGGTGCGGTCCGTTGGGCATCAACCGGCGCTACCGCCGCCTGATGCGGGTCACGTCGCTGCTGCACGATATCGGCATCACCATCAACTATTACAGCCACGCCCGCCATTCGGCCTATATGATCCTCAATGCGAAACTCTTCGGCCTCACCCACGCGGAGCAGATGATGTGCGCCGTCGTGGCCGCCTGGCACAACGGCCAGTCGAAGAGCTATTTCCGCAACCACGTCTACCGCAGCCTGCTGACGGAAAAGGAATGGGAGCAGGTCGGGCGCATGGCCGTCCTGCTGGGCCTGGCGGAATGCCTGGACTATACGGAAAGCGCCAAAATCGCCGGTGTGGACCCCTACTTTGACGGCAAGAAGGCCGTTCTGGAAATCACCGCCACGGACGGGCCGGTCTTCATCGAGCTCCACCAGCTGGAAGAGAAAAAGCCCTGGTTCCGCAAGACCTTCGATATGGACCTGGATATCAAGGTCGTTTGAAACGTTATACGAAAAGCAAAAGGAAGATTGTCCGGTTAAGGGCAATCTTCCCTTTTTATGCTTTCAGGACGTATCCGTCCTATTTCGTTTTCAGGACCGGTTCCACTTCGAACAGGCGCTGCCAGGGCAGGACGAAGGTGTAATCATGGACTACGCTGCCCATGACGGGTTCAGCGGTCTTCACGATACTTTCCGTCACGGCCTGTTCGACCTTCTGCAGGTCTTCGCCGGCCAGTCCTTTGGCAGGCAGTCCCTGCGGCCAGATGACGCTCTGGGCGACATCCTGCCGGGCGTGGGCCTGATAGGCCCAGTCGTCGAGGTAACGCGTCTCCAGCATGCGTTTATGGGCTTCCGGGGACATGTATGGCGACAGGATTCCCTGGCAGATGGCGTATCCCAGGGAATTGCCCGGCGTGTTCCAGCCGTCGTAGGCCGCCACCTTGTAGGCCAGGCCGCGCTGGAAGAGGCCTTTCACGAGCGCCTTGTCGGCGCCGTTGCCGTAGGCCGTGTCCGCCACGATGACCTGTCTGCCTGCTTTCACGTTCTGCTCGATATAATCCAGGAATGCGTCCTTGTGCCTGTCGATGACGCCGTTGTTGACGGGCCAGTTGGCTTCCGGCGTGACGCCGTTGTACGGCGTGTTCTCGGCCAGCAGGAAATCCGCCTTGGCCGGGTGGCGCGTCGGGAAGGCGCCGGCGGAAAAGATATGGTCCCACACGGAAGACCGGGCCGTGTCGTCCTCGTAGGAAGGCACCGTGTCCGGACCCACGCCGGGTGCGTAATGCGTGTAGATGAACGGATAATTGTACGTCAGGCGGTTGGCTGCCTGGGTCATGAGCAGGAGGCCCATCTGGTCCGCCCCGGAGAAGAAGCGGATCTGCCCGCGGGGCATGTTGCCGACGATGGTCGCAATATCGCGGGCCTCGTTATGGGCCTGCGACAGGGGCGCCGTATCGTCCCGGCCGATGAGCATGTAGTCGAAGCTCTCGTTCTCCACGCCGTGCATGAGGAATGTCGTCGCTTTGAGGTTCAGGGCGCGGCGGCCGTAATAGTCTTCAGCCAGGTCCTTGGGGATTTCCCGGTCCAAGGTTTCCAGTTCCTTCTTTTCCCTGTGTCCCAGGCCCTGCAGCTCCTGCTTGTCGCGGAGCACGCCCTGGCGGAACAGCTTGCCGCCCCATTCCTTGTAGTAGACCGGTTCCGCCGGGGCGCTGCTCATCTTCGGGGAGCGCATGATGGTCACGAACACGTAGGTGTTCGGGCTGCCGGTACGTTTCTTCAGATCCAGGAGGCGTTCGGCGCGGGAGGCCAGCACGGCTTCGTCATAATGATGCGTGCGGGAGTCCACCAGGCCGCCGTAGAGCATGGTGTCGGCGCTGGCGACGACGGCCACGGCGCGGGAAGCCTGGTCTTCGAGCCATTCGAAGATCTGGTCCGAATTGCCGGTCTGGCTGGCCGACGACAGCAGTTCCTTGGGAGGAACCTGCACATCCCAGCCGGCGTCCCGCATGGTGCGGACGGCGTAGTCGTACGAAACGGGACGGGTATCCAGGGGCACGTAGGCGATGGTCCCCCGCCCCAGCGCGGGAGCGGCCGTGTCCGCGGCGGCCTTGTCTGCCGCCAGTACGGGCAGCACCGGGGCAGTCAGCGCCGCCAGTGTGCCGCAGAATAAGGCTTTCCAGATTTTCTTCATAGCTCTCTTCACCCCTCGGGTCTTGTGTAATTCCTTCTGTGTTTCATTATACCACCCGGACCGCCGTACGCCTACAAAAAAACGGCGGGGAGCCGTACTCCCCGCCGTTCGGATGGTTTCTGTTTCAAATGTTCTGCTTTCCGGGACTTACTTGGCGTACGTAGGTGCCGAATTGTCCTTGAGGACGACGTCGTGGGCGCCGCCTTCGACGATGGACGTAGCGGACACCAGGGTCAGTTTCGCCTTGTCACGCAGCTCCTGCAGGTTCAGGGCGCCGCAGTTGCACATGGTGGAACGGATCTTGGCCAGGGTCAGGTTCACGTTTTCCTTCAGGCTGCCTGCGTAGGGAACGTAGGAATCGACGCCTTCTTCGAAGGACAGTTTCGCGGAGCCGCCCAGGTCGTAGCGCTGCCAGTTGCGGGCACGGTTGGAACCTTCGCCCCAGTATTCCTTCATGTAGCTGCCGTTGACATTGACGCGGTTCGTCGGGCTTTCGTCGAAGCGGGCGAAATAACGGCCCAGCATCAGGAAGTCCGCGCCCATGGCCAGGGCCAGCACCATGTGGTAATCGTAGACGATGCCGCCGTCGCTGCAGACCGGCACGTAGACGCCCGTTTCCTTGTAGTATTCGTCGCGGGCCTTGCAGACATCGATCAGGGCCGTAGCCTGGCCGCGGCCGATGCCCTTGGTTTCACGGGTGATGCAGATGGAGCCGCCGCCGATACCGACTTTGACGAAGTCGGCGCCGCAGTCGGCCAGGAAGCGGAACCCGTCCGCGTCCACCACGTTGCCGGCGCCAACCTTCACTTTGTCGCCGTAACGCTTGTGGATCCATTCCAGGGTGCGTTTCTGCCATTCGGAGAAGCCTTCGGAAGAGTCGATGCAGAGGACGTCCACACCGGCATCCACCAGGGCCGGAACGCGTTCCTCGTAGTCGCGGGTGTTGATGCCGGCGCCGACCACGTGGCGTTTCTTGGAATCCAGCAGTTCCAGCGGGTATTCCTTATGGGAAATGTAGTCTTTGCGGAAGACCATGTAGAGCAGGCGGCCTTCGTCATCGATGATGGGCAGCGTGTTCAGCTTGTTGTCCCAGATGATGTCGTTGGCCTGCTGCAGCGTCGTGTCCTTGGTGCCGACGATCATGTTGGCGATGGGGGTCATGAATTCCTTCACCTTCGTGTCGGGATCCATGCGGCTCACGCGGTAGTCGCGGCTCGTCACGATGCCTTCCAGTTTGCCGTTCACCGTGCCATCGCTGGTCACGGCGACCGTGGAATGGCCCGTCTTGGCTTTCAGGGCCAGGATGTCTTTCAGGGTGCTGTCCGGGGTGATGTTGGAATCGCTCGTCACGAAGCCGGCGCGGTAGCCTTTTACGTTGCGGACCATCTGGGCTTCGTCTTCGATGGTCTGGGAGCCGTAGATGAAGGAGCAGCCGCCTTCGCGGGACAGTGCGACAGCCATCGTATCATTGGATACGGACTGCATGATGGCCGATACCATCGGGATATTCAGGGACAGTGCCGGGGTTTCGCCCTTCTTGAAACGCACCAGCGGCGTCTTCAAAGAGACGTTGTCGGGGATGCACTCGGAAGAGGAATAGCCGGGCACCAGCAGGTATTCACTAAAAGTATGAGAGGGTTCGTCGTAGTAAAATGCCATCTTGCACCATCCTTTTTTGACTGATTGTGTTGCTTGATTCTTTGTGTACGCAATGCCATAACAACGTCTTTTTTGTTAACTTTGTAACACTTTCAGGCGTTTTTGATATTCCATATATAATACAAGCTTTCCTTGGATTCGTCAAGTACTTTACTTTATTTTTTTCAGCGGTGCAGACAGGCATCAGCCGAGAAAAACAATTCAGTGCTTCAGGGCTCTCCAGGCGATATCGCTGCGGTGGTGTTCCCCGTCGAAGTGGATCTTGTCCACGGCGGCGTAGGCTTTGTCCTTGGCAGCGCGGATGCTGTCACCCAGGGCCGTCACGCCGAGCACGCGGCCGCCGTTCGTGACGATCTGGCCGTCCTGCATCCTGGTGCCGGCGTGGAAGACGATGACATCGTCCATTTTATCCGCTTCGTCCAGGCCCGTGATGGGCAGGCCCTTCGGATAGGAAACGGGATAGCCGCCGCTGGCCATGATGACGCAGACCGCCGCCTGCTGTTTCCACCGTACCATGGAGACATCGAGGGTGCCCGTCGCGCAGGCGAGCATGATGTCCGCCAGGTCGCTGTCGAGCAGGGGCAGCACGACCTGCGTTTCGGGATCGCCGAAGCGGCAGTTGAATTCGACGACCTTCACTTCGTCGCCTTTGATCATAAGGCCCGCATAGAGGCAGCCGCTGTAGCTGCGGCCTTCCTTGTTGAGGGCCGCGATGACTGGTTTCAGGATGGTCTCCACGGCTTTGACGCGCAGTGCCTCGGTCATGACGGGAGCCGGCGCATAGGCACCCATGCCGCCCGTGTTAGGGCCTTCGTCCCCGTCGTTGACGCGTTTGTGGTCCTGGGACGCGACCATGGGGATGACGATTTTGCCATCCGTAAAGGCCAGCAGCGAGGCTTCCTCGCCGTCCATGAATTCTTCCAGGACGACGCTGGCGCCCGCTTCGCCGAACTTATGGTCCGCCATCATTTCCGTCACGGCGTCCAGGGCTTCTTTCACCGTCATGGCGACCACGACGCCCTTGCCGGCCGCCAGGCCGTCCGCCTTGACGACGATGGGTGCGCCGTGCTCCGCAATGAAGCTCTTGGCCGTCTCCAGATCCGTGCAGACCGTGAAGTCCGCCGTCGGGATGTTGTATTTCTTCATGAGGCGTTTCGAAAAGGCCTTGGAGCCCTCGATTTCCGCCGCCGCCTTATTGGGCCCGAAGATGGGCAGCCCGCGGGAGCGGAAAATGTCCGCGATGCCCGCGACCAGCGTCGCTTCCGGTCCGACGACCGTCAGGTCGATGCTGTTTTCCTCTGCGTAATCCGCCACCTTGTTCAGGTCGTCCAGCGCAAGGTCGACGCATTTGCACTTGGGAACCCGGGCGATACCGGGGTTGCCCGGTACGACGAGGATTTCCTCCACATGGCTGCTTTGGGCCAGTTTCCATGCCAGGGCATGTTCGCGCCCGCCGCTGCCGATCAATAGCAGTTTCATGACGTTCCGTCCTTTCATCAGCTGTTCTTCAGCTGTTTTTCCAGATAATCGGCAATCATGGCATCGTATTCCGACGTATGGCGGAATGCTTCCTTGGCCAGGGTCTTGCGCGTCGTCAGGTCAATGTCGCCGTGCTGCTGCAGCATGGCGATGAGGCTGGAGTAACGGGCCGGGTTCGTGATGATGACCACGTCGCGAAAGTTCTTCGCTGCCGCGCGGACCATGGCCGGGCCGCCGATATCGATGTTCTCGATGGCTTCCGCCTCCGTCACGTTCGGCTTGGCGATGGTTTCCTTGAACGGATACAGGTTGACGACGACCAGGTCGATCGGCTTGATGCCGTGTTCCTTCAGCTGGGCCATGTGGTCCGGATTGCTGCGGACCGCCAGGATGCCGCCGTGGATGAACGGATTCAGCGTCTTGACGCGGCCGTCCATGATTTCCGGAAAGCCCGTCACGTCGCTCACGTACGTAACCGGGATGCCGGCTTCCTTGATGACCTTCATGGTGCCGCCCGTGGAAATGATTTCCACGCCGATTTCATGGAGGAACGCCGCTAGTTTGGTGATACCCGTCTTATTGGATACGCTCAGCAATGCTCTTTGAATCTTCATGTTTTTACCCCCTCGGATGCTCTATGGCAGATGTACTGCCTTCTCCGGCCGCCAACAGGATTTGCGGCCGTCCGTTCACGTTACTTCTCAGCGGGCGATGCGGACCTTGCGGCCTTCCACCGTAAGGCGTCCCTCGGCCCACAACTTGATGGCTTCGGGCAGGGCCTTGTGCTCTTCCACAAGGATGCGGTCCGCCAGCGTGTCTTCCGTGTCGTCGTCCATCACGGGGACGACTTTCTGCAGGATGATGGGACCCGTGTCCGTGCCTTCGTCAATGAAGTGGACCGTGCAGCCCGCCACCTTGACGCCGTACGCCACGGCCTGCCCCTGGGCGTGAAGGCCCGTGAAGCTGGGCAGCAGGGCCGGATGGATGTTCATGATGCGGTGCGGGAATTTGCTGATGAAATTGCCCGACAGAATGCGCATGAAGCCGGCCAGGACGACGAGTTCCGCCCCGTGGCTGATCAGGGCGTCCGCGATCCGGTCTTCGAATTCCGACTTGTCCTTGCAGGCCTTGCGTTCCACCACGACGGTCGGAATGCCGTGTTTGGCCGCCCGCTGCAGGGCAAAGGCATCTTTATGGTCGCTGACGACGACGGTCACTTCGACGGGCAGTTCCCCGGCATCGATATGGTCGAGGATGGACTGCAGGTTGGAACCGCGTCCGCTGACGACTACGCCGATCTTCTTAGTCACCGAAAACGCCGCCTTTCATCACTGTCACCTTATGGCCCGGCACAACCCGGCCCAGTTCGTAGAACGTTTCGCCGGCCGCCTTCAGGTGGGCGCGCACGGCGTCCGCTTCGGACGGGTCGACGACGAGGACCATGCCGACGCCCATGTTGAACGTGCGGTACATTTCCTTGTCCGGCACATTGCCCCATTCCTGGAGCTTTTTGAAGACCACCGGTACCTCCCAGGCGTCGGCGTGCACTTCGGCATCGCAGTCGGCCGGCAGGATACGGGGGATGTTGTCATAGAAACCGCCGCCCGTGATGTGCACCATGCCGTGCAGGTCGAACTTCTCGATCAGGGGCAGGCAGGTCTTCGGGTAGAGGCGTGTCGGCGTGAGCAGCTTCTCGCCCAGGGTCATGCCGAAATCGTCGATATAGGTGTCGACGGTGTAATGCATGAGCTCGAAGCAGATCTTGCGCACCAGGGTGAACCCGTTGGAATGCACGCCGCTGGACGGCAGGCCCAGCAGCTCGTCGCCGTCCTTCACCTTGTCGCCGGTGATCATTTTGCTTTTATCGACGGCACCGACGCAGAAGCCGGCGATGTCGTATTCGTCCTTGGCATAGAAACCGTGCATTTCCGCCGTTTCGCCGCCGATGAGGGCACAGCCCGATTCCTTGCAGGCCCGCGCCACGCCTTTGACGATGTCGGCCACTTTCTGGGAGTCGACCTTGTCCACGGCGATGTAGTCGAGGAAGAACAGCGGTTCGGCACCCTGTACCAGGATATCGTTGACGCACATGGCGACGGCATCCTGGCCGATCGTGTCGTGGCGGTTCATGAGGAAGGCCAGTTTCAGTTTCGTGCCCACGCCGTCCGTGCCGGAAACCAGCACCGGTTCCTTGTATTTCTTCGTGTTGAGGGCGAAGAGGCCTCCGAAACCGCCCAGATCGCCGATGACTTCGGGCCTGTAGCTGGCGCGCACGCTGTCCTTCATCAGTTCCACGGCCTTGTTGCCCGCATCGATATCCACGCCTGCATCGGCGTAGGTCAAGCCCTTCTTGTGTTCGTCCATGACGTCCTCCTGTTATTTTTTATGTTCGAAAATGTATTTGGAGCCCTGGCGGATGATTTGTTCCGCGTTATCGGGATATTCCGCGTTGAAGCAGGCGCAGCACAGGTTCTCCCCGGCCACGTGCGACACGGCGCGTTTCATGCCTTCCATGGAGATGTAGTGCAGGCTGTCGGCGCCAATGTATTCGCAGATTTCCGCCTCCGAATGGGTCGAGGCGATCAGTTCCTTGCGGACCGACGTATCGATGCCGTAGTAGCAGGGATCCGTGACGGCCGGGGACGAAATGCACACGTGCACTTCCTTCGCGCCGGCGTCGCGCAGCATCTTGACGATCTTGCCGCTCGTCGTGCCGCGGACGATGGAGTCGTCCACCATGACGACGGACTTGCCTTCCACGACGGATTTGACCGGGTTCAGCTTGAGCCGTACGGCGTTGACGCGCTGCTTCTGCGTCGGCTGGATGAAGGTGCGGCCGATATAGCGGTTCTTCGTCAGGCCTTCCATGAAGGGGATGCCCGATTCCAGGCTGTAGCCGATGGAAGCCGCCGTGCCGGAGTCCGGTACGGAAATGACGATGTCCGCGTGGATGTCCTTCGTTTCCTTCGCCAGTTCGCGGCCCATGTTCACGCGGGCCTCGTAAACGTTCTGCCCGTCGATGACGCTGTCCGTGCGGGCGAAATAGACATATTCGAAAATGCAGTGGGCATAATGTTTCGGTTTATCCTTGGCGTACATGATGCTCACCGGCTCTTTGTCGTCATCGTCGATGACCAGCATTTCGCCGGGTTTCACATCGCGCACGAACTGCGCTCCCACCAGGTCCAGGGCGCAGCTTTCGGATGCCACGACCCAGCCGTGCTCCATTTTGCCGAGGCACAGGGGCCGGAAGCCGTAAGGATCGCGCAGGGCGAGCATCTTGTGGTCGTCCATGAACAGGAAGGAGAACGCGCCCTTCAGCTGATTGGCGGCGTCGGCCACGCGGTCTTCCAGGGTGGTCTGCGTGGAACGGGCGATGAGGCTCAGGACGACTTCGCTGTCGACGGTCGTCTTGAAGAAAGACCCCATGTTCATGAGGCGCGCCCGCAGTTCCGCCGCGTTGGCGATGTTGCCGTTGTGGGACATGGCGAGGTTGCCGCCGTCATAGTAGACCTTCAGCGGCTGGATGTTGTAGGCCATGCTGGACCCCGTCGTGGAATAGCGCGTATGGCCGATTCCCATGAAGCCCATCATGTCGCCCGTGCCGTCCTTGAAGACGTCCTGCACCAGGCCCATGCCGAGCTTGATCTGCATTTCGGACCCGTCGCTCACGGCGATGCCGCAGCTTTCCTGGCCGCGGTGCTGCAGTGCGTACAGGCCCCAGTAGATGTTCAGGGGTACGTCTTCCTTGTGGGAGTAAATGCCGAATACGCCGCACTCTTCATGCAGCTTATCCAGTTCAAACAGATCGTTAGAGTTGGACACCTTTTTCTCCTTACCCAGTCCTCTCCCGCTGCCAGCGCGGGACGCGGACTGTTCCCTCATTTTTGAAACGTCTCTCGTGCCGTTTATCTGCCGCTGCGCATGGCGTCGAGCTTCGCCGCCTTGGCAGCCACTTCGTCGCGCATCTTGGCGCGATAGGCATCCAGTTTCGCAACCAGTTCGGGGTGCTTGCCTGCCATGATTTCCACGGCAAAGATGGCCGCGTTCTTCGCGCCGTCAATGGCCATGGTGGCAACGGGGACACCGGAAGGCATCTGGACCGTGCTCAGGAGGGCATCGATGCCGTTCAGCGGGCCGCCGCCGATGGGGATGCCGATGACCGGCAGCGTCGTGTAGGAGGCGATGACGCCGCCCAGATGAGCCGCCAGGCCCGCAGCGGATAAGATGGCTTCCACGCCGCGGCCGCGGGCACCTGCCGCAAATTCATGCACCTTGTCCGGCGTACGGTGTGCCGAAGCCACGCAGACCTCGACCTCGATGCCGAACTCCTTCAGTACCGCTTCGGCCGGCTCCAGTTTCGGCCAGTCGGAATTACTGCCCATGATGATTGCTACTTTCATGTTTGCGCTCCTTTGTCCCTGTTGTGGAAATAAAAATAGGAAACCTGCCCTCCCTGTTCCGGAGGACTTTCGTGTAACAAACTATACAACTTTAAAGCGAATTGAGGAAATAAAACCTCAAGATAATTTTATCAACACTGGGAAATAGTGTCAATAAACCGAAATATGCATTTAATCAGCCGGTTAATCTTTCCCGGAACCCATGGCGGGGAAGCACAGCCCCGCCCCTTCCAGATTGTCCTGCAGGCGCTTCATGAAGCGAAGTCCCGGGTCGACCTTCCGCGAAAAATAGCCGGGCACCAGCTCCCTGTACAGGCCGGTCTTCCGCGCCTCGATCTGCTGGTAGTGGCCCCACACGTAACGCAGGTCCGGATACTTGCCCTTCAGATACAGGATGAGGGCCGTATCGGCCGCCGCCTGGGCGTCCGTCAGGTCGTCCCGGCCGTCCTTGCCGCCCACGTTCTCAATGCCGATGGCGCACCAGTTGTACCCGATGGCATGGCGGGCCAGCTGGGTCTCGGGGCAGAGGCGGTAGATGGTGCCGTCCTTGTCCACGAGGAACTGGGAGCAGACATTCAGCTCCTCACCGTCAGCCGATGTCCGGGCTTCGGGATAAAAGTAGCGGTACACGCCGTCCGCCGTATCCGAAGCCGTCCAGTGGACGACGACGGCCCGGGGTGCGATGGTCTGAATCTCCCGGCCGTAATGCTTCCGCGTGTAGGCCCGGATGAGCCGTTCCCGCTGCGGCGACTGCGCTACGAAGCGGTCGATGATGCGCGGTCCCGTTGTCTCCTCCCCTGCTGCAAGGAAAGCATTGCCGGAACGCGCCGGTGCCGCCGCGGCAGGGTGCAGCACCATAGCAGCGCTGCAAACAAAGAAGGCCGCCGCGAGGGCGGCCGTCCAAAACCGTTTCATGACTTTCCTTGCCTCCTACCGTTTGGGAAACAGGCGGAACAGGTCCACCGGCGCGGCGGAACAGAAATTGTAGTCCGGCACGGCTTCCTGTGCCTTCGCCCGCGCTGCCTGCAGATCGTGGAATACATCCCACTTGGCCTGGACCTGGGCGTGGCCGTACTGGCGCAGCAGGTAGGACGGATGGAACGTGGCGATGCAGTCGATGCCGCCGCGGGTCTTGAACCACTGCCCGCGCTGGTGCGTGATGCGCATGGACGGATTGCCCAGGTAATGCATGGCGACGCTTCCCAGGGCCACGATGACCTTGGGCTGCACGATGGCGATTTCGCGGGTCAGCCAGATTTTGGCGCAGAAATCCGCCTCCGCCAGGTCCGGCGTGCGGTTGCCTTTGGGACGGCATTTGACGATGTTCGAAGTCAGGACGCGGTCACGGGTCATCTGCACGGACCACAGGGCCTTGTCGAGCAGCTGGCCCGACGGCCCAATCAGGGGACAGCCGTAGTCATCCTCGACGCCGCCCGGGGCTTCGCCGATGAACAGGATGGGGCTGTCGGGATTGCCGTACCAGCCCACGGGAGCCTTGCACCCCTGGCGCAGCGGGCACGACGTGCACCGCTCCATCTGGTCCTGCAGGACGGCGAGCTGTTCCTTTTTATCATTTGCTGCCATGGTTTCACGAGCTTTCTTTAGAGAGTTTCCGGGCCTGCGGCTCAGACTTCGTCCGGGTCCATGATGCCCAGTTTGCGTTTCCAGTACCGGGAGTAGATCGCGCCCAGCGGGTTATGGGCCAGCAGGCGGTCCTTGACGGCCAGATACGTGACCGGGCCGTGGCAGTTGGCCATGAAGATGGAATCGTGTCCCACGCAGAGGCCGCACACGATATAAAGTTCCGTCCCCTGCTCTTCCAGGAACCGCGCCTGGAACTTGGGGTTGCACATGGCCTCGTGGTCCAGCTCCGGCTTGACCTGCTTCAGGCCGAACTCCTTCTTGGCGAAGCTGCAGGTCTTGCAGCAGACGCTGTAGACCTCGAAGCCCTGCTTTTCATAGAAGCGGCTGATATAGCGCGCTTCTTCGTTCAGCCCGATGCAGAAGGCGATGCCGAGCTTGTGATACCCCATCTTCTTCGCGAACTCCGCAATTTCCTGCAGGCGCGTGATGTTGCTGTAGAACGTGCCTTCCACATACGCGGCGGCGTCCATGATCTTCCGTTCTTCCGGCGTGTAGGCCTGCCGCACTTCCTCTTCCGGTACACCCGTGCAGTTCACGGCCTTCGTATAGCAGGCGTGGGTCGGACAGGTGGCACATTTCGCTTTCATGGTGTTTCCTCCTTCTCCTTCCGGTTCCGCATGGCGCGGATTTATTCCGGATGATCCGTCATTTTATGGCTGATATGCGTCAGCGCTTCTTCCTGGATATCGAGCACGTGCTGGTCGTCCAGGGAATAGAAGATGCTTTTGCCGTCGCGCCGCGTCTTGACCTGGTTGGCCATGCGCAGCAGCTTGAGCTGGTGGGACACGGCGGACTGGGTCATGCCGAGGGCCGCCGCCAGGTCGCTGACGCACAGTTCCTGGTAAGCCAGGGCGTTGATGATGCGCACGCGCGTCGGATCGCCGAGCACCTTGAAGAATTCCGCCAGCTTGGTCAGGCGGGCCTCGTCGAGCATGTGGGCGCGCACGTTGCGCACGATGGTTTCATTGTAATTGAGGACCGCCGTCTTGCCGGCGGTCCCGCTTTTCGTCTTGTTCATGGTGTATCCCCTTGCAAAGGCAGCGGAACCTGCCCGAAATTCACTTTACATTATAACACGTTGGGAAAACATATGAACAGATACTACAAATGTTAAAGTAAAAAATCCCCCTGAGGTTCAGGAGGATGTAGAGAATCGTAAAGGATGCAGCCAGATTATTGTTTTGTCTGCCCGTAATAAGCATGTTTTCCATGTTTTCTCTGATAGTGCTTTTCAAGAATGAAAGGCGGCAGGCAGCTCTCCGGATTTAGGAGCAGCGTCTTGAAGGCCATTTCTGCCACTTTCTCCAAAACCGTGGCATGGTACGCCGCTTCTTCCGGATCCTTCCCCCACGTGAACGGTCCATGATTTTTGACGATGATACCCGGAACGGCCAGCACCGGCTGGTTTAAGGCAGACACAGTCTCCCGAATGACCATTCCCGTATTCCGTTCGTATGCCTCTGCCACTTCGGCCTTTGTCAGGCTCCGGGTGCAAGGGATGGCACCGTGGAAATAGTCAGCATGAGTAGTGCCCAGAGCCGGAATATCCTTCCCCGCCTGGGCGAAAACCGTTGCGTAGACCGAATGGGTATGCACTACACCCCCTATTTCCGGAAACGCTTTGTACAATTCCAGATGGGTCGGTGTATCCGACGAGGGACGCAGGAATCCTTCCACGACCCGGCCGGTATCCGCGTCGACGACGACCATATCCTGCCAGGTCATGGCAGCGTAATCCACGCCGGACGGTTTGATGACCATGAGGCCTTTGTCACGATCTATGCCGCTGGCGTTTCCCCAGGTATAGATGACCAGGTTTTTGCGCACCAGCTCCAGATTGGCTTCGTATGTTTTTCGTTTCAATTCTTCCAACAAAGGTATCACCGGACCTTTTTTAACAATGTGCTGGCAGCCTGCAGGACACCTTCCACATTCAGGCCGTAATAGTCGAGAACCTGACTCTGGGAACCGGAAATAACCGGACTGTCAGGCAGATAAAGGCTGTACACAGGACAAGGATGACTGGCACACACAATCGCCGCGACGCAGGAACCAAGTCCTCCCCAAGCCACATGTTCTTCCAAGGTGATGATGGCCCTGCACTCCCTTGCGGCCTTCCGTACCGCCTCTTCGTCAATAGGTTTCACGCAATACATATCCAGCACACGGGCAGACACACCTTGCCCTTTCAACCTCCGTCCCGCTATAAGGGCAGCGTTCGCAAGTTCCCCGCAGGCAATGATTGCAAGGTCATTCCCCTCCTGCAGGACAGTCGCCTTATGGAGTGTGAAGGGGACATTTCCTCCTCCGTAAAGGGCCGGAACGGGATTACGCCCCACCCGGATATAGGCTGGATCGTTATCTTGCAACAGCGCCTCCATCAGGCACCGCGTCTGTCCCGGGTCGGCGGGCAGGAAAACGCGCATGCCCGGAAGTGAACCAATGACGGCAATATCGTTGACGGAATGGTGCGTCATGCCGAGAGCCCCGTAGCTGATACCGCCGGAAACCCCGATTAGTTTGACATTCACATGGGAATAGGCGACATCCACCTTGATTTGTTCCATACTGCGGGACGTTAGGAAACTTGCCGGCGAGACCGCAAAAACCTTCTTGCCGCAGCTCGCCAGACCGGCGCTGATTCCCACCAAATCCTGTTCGGCGATTCCCGCTTCCACAAATTGTGCGGGGAAGCGTTCCGCAAATTCAGTCATAGAACCGCTGCCACGGGAGTCACTGCACAGCACCACAATATCCTTATCCGCGGCTGCCGCCTGAAGAAGCACGTCGCAAATCACTTGTTTGTTCGAAATCATAACCGCGACGCACCTTCTTCCAACTCAGCCTTCATCAGCTCATATTCCTGTTGTGACGGAACCCGGTGATGCCACTCCACTCTGTTTTCAATGGAGGGACAGCCTGCTCCCTTCATCGTATGGGCCAGGATGACGGTTGGTTTTCCGTTTTCTTCAAGGGCTTCTTCGAAGGCTGCACAGACAGCGCACATATCATTTCCATGTACCAGTTCCACCACATGCCAGCCGATAGCATTCCAGCGCACAGGCAGGTTTCCGGGAGACAACACTTTTTCTGTCGGGCCGCTGATCTGCAGCCCATTGCAATCAACGATAGCCGTCAGATTGTCGAGCCTGTTATGCGCGGCAAACATGGCGGCTTCCCAGACGGACCCTTCGTCTAATTCCCCGTCTCCCATCAAGACATACGTATGGTAAGGACGTTGATCCATCCGGGCAGCCAGAGCCATTCCGCACCCTAGAGACAACCCATGTCCCAGGGAACCGGTGTTCATTTCCACGCCGGGAATCACCCTGTTGGGATGACCGATAAACGGCGTCCCGATGCTCCCGCAGCTCTTCAAATCCTGTTTCGGAAAACACCCTTTTTCCGCCAGGATGGCATATAGCGCTTCCACGCAATGGCCTTTGCTGAGTACAAACCGGTCCCGGTCAGGGTTCTCCGTGTCAGCGGGCCGAAAATGAAGAAATTTAAAGTAGAGCGCAGTCAGCAGTTCCATTTCGCTGAAGTCACCCCCGATATGACCACTTTTGGCATAGTAAATCATGTCGAGGACGACCTGGCGGATGTGGTTGGCCATCCGTTCCATACTGCGGATTTCGGGATTTTTTTCAGACATGAAAACCATGACATGTCTCTCCCTTATTCCTTAATCAGCCAAGCCTTTTCGTCCGGGAAGTTGACATAAACCTCTCCGTGCATCAGTTTCTTACCAGGATCGAACACATCGACAATCCATTCCTTTCCCGCCCCGTCATGGACGAAATAACGCACCTTCTCCCCGAGGAACATTTTGTTGAAGATAGTCGCCTTCACATTGACCTTTCCCTGCACCGGCGTTTCGGACAATCCGATGCATTCCGGACGGATACTGACGGAATAGGTTTCTCCGGGCCGGACATCTTTGTCGGTCCTGATGGTGACGTCCTGGTATTTTACTTGATGGCCGCCGGTCCCGTTTACCTTCAATAGGTTCGTCGTCCCAATAAAGTCTGCGACAAATGCCGTCTTCGGTTCAAAATAGATCTCCTGAGGCGTCCCTACCTGATGCACCACGCCGTCCTTCAGCACGACGATGCAGTCGGACATGGACAACGCCTCCGACTGATCATGTGTGACATAGATTGTGGACAAACCCATCTGGCGCTGAATATCGCGCAGTTCAACGCGCACGCTCTCACGCAGCTTGGCGTCGAGGTTAGACAGCGGTTCATCCAACAGCAGGATTTCCGGATCCATGACAAGCGCTCTCGCAACAGCGACACGCTGCTGCTGTCCACCGGACATCTGGTTGGGATACCGCTTTTCCATCCCTTGCAGCTGCATCAGTTCCAATGCCTTTTTTACTTTTTTATCAATCTCTGCTTTCGCTAAATGTTTGACTTGCAGCCCGTAAGAAACGTTTTCGTAAACGTTCATATGGGGAAAAAGGGCGTATTCCTGAAACACCATGGCGGCATTCCGGTCATACGGTGGTACCCTCTCGATGTTCCGGTCGTTTAACAGAATTTCCCCGTCGTCCGGTTCATAAAATCCGGCAATCATACGCAAAATCGTCGTTTTGCCGCACCCGGAAGGTCCCAAAAAGGTGACGAAATCCCCTTTCTTGAAATTCATGCTCACATTTTTAATGACATGGTTATTGCCGAAATATTTGTTGATATTCTTTAATTGCAATACATAATCTGCCATAATCTTCCCTGCTTTCCATCAAAGGTCAAAAATGTTGATTTTATCTCTGAGAATCAATTTCACAATTCCGAATGTCACGTAAATGACCAGCATAATACCTACTGCCGTGGCACTAGCCGTGGGCAGGAATCCCTGGTTGGCAAGGCTCATGATATTGATTGACGCCAGGTTCCATTCCGGAGAAACCAGGAAAATGACGGTCGACAACGTATTCATAGACCGCATGAATGCATATACGAAACTGACAGACAAGGAATTCTTGAGCATGGGCAGCACGATCCGGCGGAACGTCGTGAAACTGTTCGCTCCAAGGTTCGTAGAGGCCTGTTCCAAGGACCCCTCAATCTGTTTCAAGCCGGCTACAGCTTGCCGATATCCGACCGGCAGCTGCCGCAGCGACATGCCCAGAATGATGATTCCCAGCGTACCGGTCAGTTCCAGAGGCCCGTCATTGAATGCGAGGATCAATGCGAGACCGATGAACGTACCAGGGAGGGAGACAGGAAGCATGGCCAGAAAATCCATCACGGTCCGGCCAGGGAACCTCTTCCGGATTGTGAGGAATGCCAGGGCGATACCAAGAACGGTCGTGATAGCGGCCGTGGACATGGAGGCTACCCACGAATGCAGCATGACCTTGGACTGAATGACACCTTCCTTGAAATATTGCAGCGTAAATGTATAGTCAGCGCCAAAAGCAACGGTAAAGGCAAACAGGATGACGACACCGATAATCATCAGGATAATCAGGCTGATGAACATGCAGAACAGCCACAAGAGGCGCGTGGCCATCGGGCCCGCCGTCACGCGGATCAAACCGGAAACCGGTTTGCCCGTGACCGTGACATAGGAATTCTTTTCCAGATAATATCGCTGCACAAAAAAGACAATTAATGTCGGCACAACCAGAAAGACGGACAAAGTCGCGCCCATCGGCATGTCCCATGCACCTGTCACCTGTGCGTATGCTTCTGTGGCAAGGACATGGTAATTACCGCCGACCAGCTGAGGATTGCCGAAATCGGCCAGTGAGTTGATGGCAACCAGCAGAAACGCACTGGCAATACCCGGTGTGGCCAGTCGCAGCGTCACGGTACGGAAAAGGTACCAGCCCCGGGCGCCCAGGTTTTGCGCGGCAAGTTCCAGATTCGGGCTGATACTTTTCAAAACGCCGGAAATCGTAATATAGGCAAGCGGGAAAAATGCGATGGTCTGCGCGGCCCACAAGCCGAAAGGCCCGTACAAATCAACATGGAGATGCATCAGATTCCACGTTACAAACCCGCGACGTCCGAAAAGCATGATGAACGCCAAGCCGGAGACAACCGACGGAGCCATGGTCGGCAGAAGAGCGACGACCTGAAAGAATCGTTTGCACGGCATATGGGTATAATTGATGCCATACGCAAAAATGAAGCCGAAAATGATTGCCGTCGTCGTCGCAATTAAGGAAGAAAACAGCGTGTGCCCAAAAACCAGCAGATATTCTCTGCCTGTTAACGCACGCACCCAGTCTGATGCAGAAGGCACCAGTAAAATCTTAACGAAAGGATAGATGATGAATATGGCAAAGAGAAGGAATACGGCTGCAATACTGATCAGGAGCGGCGGCTCCCGCAGCAGCACCTTCATCTCGGCGCCAATGCCAGTATGTTCGTGGCCGTTATCTTTTTCAATCATGATGAATCGTTACTCCTCAAAACTTAGTCAGAATCATATGAAACCAGTCATTATTCATTTTCATCCAGAAAAATGCCTCCGCCCGGAAGCGGAGGCATTTGAATGCAGATACTTTGCTGCCGGACCGTCAGAATCGGAACGGCTGAACTTATTTACCGAAGAACGTATCGCAGTTCTTCTGTTTATCTGCACCGGCTTTGACCAGATCGTACCCTTTGAACAGCGGCAGCTCCTTCAACGGCTTCATACCCTTCGGGGGAGCCACATCCGGGTTGCAGGCTACGCCGTTCGTAGTGCGGACAAGGATGTCGCCCGCTTCCTTAGTCAGTACGAAATCGATGAAAGCCTTCGCTACCTCATCATTAGCCTTGTTTTTGATTTTGCCGACAGGGCAGGTAGTCCAACCTGCATTGTCGTAAATGGTGCTGTGGATTTTCTGTCCCTTATTGCTTACCAGCGTCTGGTCAGAGATGAAGTTCAGGCAAATGAGGTATTCGCCGGCGCCGGTCTTCTGGCCAGGAGTGAAACCGGAAGGCGTGAACTGCGCAACCTGGGGTTTCAATGCCTTCAGGTAGGCCCAGCCTTTTTCTTCACCCATCTGCTGCAGAATGGAGCTGATGAACGTGTTGCCCGTACCGGATTTTCTCGGATCCGGCATGATGATTTCGCCCTTGAATTCCGGTTTGAGCAGATCCTGCAAAGTTTCCGGGGCTTTCACGCCCTTAGGGGCGAACTCCTCTTTGAAACGCTTCTCATTGTAGCCAATTGCCATTACTTCCAGATACGTACCATACCAGAAACCATCTTTGTCCTGATATTCCGGAAGAATCATTTTTGCATTCGGAGACTTGTAAGCTTCCAGCAAGCCATCCGCAGCAGCTTTGGCATGTGCATCAGCCGTACCGCCCAGCCAGATATCGGCCTTCGGGGCATCCTTTTCCGCCTTGATACGTGCCAGGGCCTCGCCAGTCGGCAGACGAATGAAGCTTACATCGGCACCGGTCTTCTTTTTGAAAAGCTCGGACAGCTCTTTCGCCGTATCCTCATGGAAGGATACATACATGACCAGCTTTTTCCCTTTCAGGGACTGCCCGCCCGTTGCGCCAGACTGCTTCTTGTCACCGCCGCCGCCGCAACCGGCCGCCAGCAGGGACAGACCCGTCAAAGCCACAGCCAACACTGTTTTCCATTTCATAAGATCGCCTCTTTCTTTGAAAAATTAATTGTACTAAATTTATAAATTGTTTGCACAATTTATATAATTTTCAGACTATTTTTGGTATTATTTACTTTTTCTTTACATAAACTTTACATAATTTTTACAACATAATTTTACCATATCCGAACTGAAGAATGCAACTGGGAACGCACCTTTACAGAAAACATTCAATTTATCCGCCACACGACGCAAAATTTGATATAATAGGGAATAAAATGTTTAAATCATATTTCAGGAGGCACTTATGCAGTTAGTCATTACCATGCCGCAGCTCCTTTTGATGCTGGCCACGATCTTCCTGGTCATCGGCGGCGGCATTTACGCGGCCCGGGCCGTGGATTCGGCCGAAGGGTATACCCTGGGAGGCCGGACGGCCGGCACTCCCATGATCGCCGGCAGCCTGGCCGGTACCATGGTCGGCGGCGGCGCCACCATCGGCACGGCGCAGCTGGCTTCGTCCGTCGGCCTGTCGGCCTGGTGGTTCACCCTCGGTTCCGGCATCGCCTTCATCATCATGGGCCTGTTTTATGCGCAGCCCCTGCGGGCCACCAGCCTGGAAACGATACCCCAGTACCTGTCCCTGCATTACGGCAAAAACGTTGGTGCCGTGGCGACCATCGTCGCATCCCTGGGCATCTTTTTCAGCACCATTTCGAGCATCCTGCCGGGCATGAAGATGATTTCCTCCATCTTCGGGACGCCGGCCGCCGTATCGGCAGTGCTCCTGATCCTGCTCGTGTGCGCCTACATCTTCTTCGGCGGCATGAAGAGCGCCGGCGTCGGCGGTATGCTGAAAATGGTCATCATCTGGGTGACCATGGTCCTGGCCGGCGGCTCAATCTTCTTCACCATGCGCGACGACCCGCAGTTCGTCGCCGCCCTGCCGTCCTTCCCGTGGTACAGCCTGTTCGGCCGCGGCGTGAGCGCCGCCCTGTCGAACCTGCTGTCCCTCATCTTCGGCGTCCTCTGCACGCAGACCTACATCCAGTGCCTCTTCTCGGCCGACAGCCCGAAAACGGCCATGTACGGCTCCTTCGCCGGAGCCCTCGTCACCATTCCCGTCGGCCTGCCCTGCGCCCTCATCGGCATGTACATGCACGTCACCCATCCCGAAGTCCCGGCCATGCTGGTCCTGCCGGCCTTCCTGCTGACGGAACAGCCCGTCCTGATCGGCTCCCTGGCCATGGGTGGCATCGTCCTGTCCCTGATCGGCTCCATCGGCGGCCTGGGCCTGGGCATCAGCACCATGGTCGCCAAAGACCTCGTCGCCCCGCTCTGCCATATCACGGACGGAAAGACGCAGCTGAAGCTGACGCGCTGCATCGTCATCGTCATCATGTTCATCGGCTGTGCCTTCGCCATCGCCCACCAGGATTCGGAAATCCTGTTCTGGAACTTCCTGTCCATGGCCCTGCGCGGCGCCGGTGTCTTCCTGCCGCTGACCCTGGCCATTTTCGCGCCCCGCTTCGTCAACGGGAAATGGGTCCTGGCCTCCGTGATCCTCAGTTCCCTGGCCGCCATTGGTTCCGTACTGGTCGGCACGGGCATCAAGCCGGTCTTCCTCGGTGTCGCCGTGAGCGCCCTCGTCCTGATTGTGGGACACTTCGTCGGCACGGTGCCGCCTGCCCTGGACGAGAATCCCCTGGTGGAAGAATGGACCGACGAGCACGGTGTAATGACGGAACAGAAAAAGAAGTTCAAACGCTGAGCCCTGCAACGGGCATGAAAAAAGACGGTTTCCGTCCGGTTGGATCCGGACGGGAACCGTCTTTCGTATTCTTTCCTGTGTTTTTACGGCGCTGCCGTCAGCCCTTGAAGAAGGTGCCGAAAATACCGCGGACGATGCTGGCGCCGACGTTGCCGCCGAGGGTCCTGCCGAAACTGCCCAGGGCCTTGCCGCCCACTTCGCGGCCTACCTGGCGACCCACCGTGCCGAGGATCGAGTTGCCGACGCTCTTGATGGCGCGGTTCTTGGCGCGCTGTTCCCGCTCGGCTTCGCGGGCTTCTTCCTTCAGGCGCTTTTCCTCTTCCTTGGCGGCCTGTTTCGCCGCTGCCTCTTCTTCCTTCGCACGCTGTGCATCCGCTTCGGCCTGCGCCTGGGCGGCTTCTTCTTCCTGCCCCTTGCGGTTCAGGACTTCGTACGCCGAATCGCGGTCGAAATAGGTCGCGTACTTGCTGTACATGAGGCTGCCTTTGACGGCCTGGTCCCGGAGCGTGTCCGGCGCCGCGGCCATGCTGCACTGCGGCGGCAGGATGGAGACGGACTGGGCGATGCCCGGCACGCCGTCCTCGCCGAGGAAGGAAACGACGGCTTTGCCCGTGCCGAGGGCCAGGATGGTCTTTTCCGTATCGAAGTCCGGGTTGCGGCGGAAGGAATCCGCTGCCGCCCGTACGGCTTTCTGGTCTGCCGGCGTGTAAGCGCGCAGGCCGTGCTGGATTTTGTTGCCCAGCTGGGCCAGGACGCCGTCGGGAATATCCGCCGGGTTCTGCGTGCAGAAATAGATGCCGACGCCTTTGGAGCGGATCAGCTTGACGACCTGCTCAATCTTGTCGAGCAGGGCCTTGGATGCGTTGTCGAAGAGCAGATGGGCTTCGTCGAAGAAGAAGACCATCTTCGGTTTCGGCATATCGCCGACTTCCGGCAGCGTTTCGAACAGTTCGGAAATCATCCAGAGCAGGAACGTGGAATACATGGTGCCGTTCTGGATCAGCTTGCGGCTGTCCAGGATGTTGATCATGCCTTTGCCGTTGTCCTGGGTCAGCCAGTCCGTGATGCTGAGGGCCGGTTCGCCGAGGAACTGCTCGCCGCCGGCCAGTTCGAGGGCCACGACGGCACGCGTGATGGCGGCCAGGGACTGGGTGCTCATCTTGCCGTAGTCCCCTTCGAAATCCGCGCGGTGGTCCGACACGTATTTCAGCATGGCTTTCAGGTCTTTCGTGTCGATGAGGAGCAGCTTGTTGTCATCGGCAATCTTGAAGACGATGGAAAGGATGTCGCTCTGCAGCGGGTTCAGGCCCAGGATGCGGGCCAGCAGCATGGGGCCGATTTCGGAAACGGTCGTCCGCAGGGGGATGCCCGTCTCGCCGAAGATGTCCCAGATGGTGACGGGGCAGCCGCTGTACGTGAAGCCTGCCTTGTCACAGCCGAACTTCTGGATGCGTTTCTGCATATCCGGGCTGTCCGTGCCGGGGCACATCATACCCGAAATGTCGCCCTTGACGTCGGCCATGAAGACCGGCACGCCCATGGCGCTGAACGATTCGGCCAGCACCTTCAGGGTGACGGTCTTGCCCGTACCGGTGGCGCCGGCCACGAGACCGTGGCGGTTCGCCATTTTCGGAAGCAGGGAGACGTTCTCCCCTTTTTCTGTGTTCGCAACCCAGATCTTTCCGTCTTTCAGCATAATTTTGTCTCCTTTGTGTACACTACATCATGCGCGTTTAAATCATCCTGCGCTGGCGCCGCAGCATGGCCATCAGCACGAGGCACAGCAGGACGATGCCGAAGCAAAGGGAAATGGGGGCACTCTTGGAAAAGCCTGCCACGAGGAACGCGAAGAAGGATACGGCGGCCACCGTCAGAGCGTACGGCAGCTGCGTCATCACGTGGTTCAGGTGGATGCACTGGGCCCCGGCCGACGACATGATCGTCGTATCGGAAATGGGCGAGCAATGGTCGCCGCAGACGGCGCCGGCCATGCAGGCCGAAATGGAAATGATCATCATGGTGTGGTCCGTGCCCTGGAAGCAGCTCACGACGATGGGGATGAGGATGCCGAAGGTGCCCCACGAGGTACCCGTGGCGAAGGCCAGCCCGATGGCGATGAGGAAGATGATGCAGGGCAGGAAGTTCATGAGGCTGCCGGCCGAATTGGCGACGACGCCGGCGACGAACTTCGCGGCGCCGAGGCTGTCCGTCATGGCCTTCAGGGACCAGGCGAAGGACAGGATCAGCATGGCCGGAACCATCTGTTTAAACCCTTCCGGCAGGCATTCCATGCACGAAGCAAAGGGCAGGACCTGACGGACCAGGTAGAATACGACCGTAATCAGCAGGGCCACGAAGGAACCCAGGACCAGGCCGACGGAGGCATCGCTGTTGGCGAAGGATTCGACGAAGCTCGTGCCTTCGAAGAAACCGCCCGTGTAGATCATGCCGATGACGCAGCAGATAATGAGCGCCACGATGGGCAGCAGCATATCGATGACTTTGCCGCGCGTTTCTTCGGTCTTCTCCGCGTCTTCCCGCGCCTCTTTCGTGATGCCCGTCGTAAACAGGTCGCCCTTCATGGCGTTCCGTTCATGCAGGGCCATGGGGCCGTAGTCGACGTTGAGCGTGATGAGAAGGATCATCATGACGATCGTCAGGAGGGCGTAGAAGTTGAACGGAATGGCCTGGACGAACAGGTTGATGCCGTTCTCCCCCTTGACAAAACCCGAAACGGCCGCCGCCCACGAGGAAATGGGGGCGATGATGCAGATAGGCGCCGCCGTGGAGTCAATCAGGTAGGCCAGCTTGGCACGGCTGACCATGTGCTTGTCCGTAACGGGACGCATGACACTGCCGACGGTCAGGCAGTTGAAATAGTCGTCGATGAAGATGAGGCAGCCCAGCACCATGGTGGAGAGCTGCGCCCCTTTGCGCGTCGTAATATGGTTCGAGGCCCAGCGGCCGAACGCCGCCGACCCGCCGGCGCGGTTCATGAGCTGGACCATCATGCCCAGGATGACGAGGAAAATGAGGATGCCCACGTTCCACTTATCGGCGAGCACCTTGATGAGGCCCCCCGTGAACACCTGATTCAGGGTGCCGACCAGGTCGAACCCCGCGTTCAGGAAAGCACCCGTTAAAATTCCCAGGAACAGGGAACTGTAAACTTCTTTCGTGATCAGTGCCAACGCAATGGCGATGACGGGCGGCGTCAGCGCCCAATAGGTCTCCTTGACCGGCATGTGGAAATGAACGACAGCCACAGCGAGACCGGCCAGGACCAGCACCACCGCCGCGAGGGAAACAGCCGTCAGGACTCTCGGCTCCCCTTTTTGCAACATACAAACCTCTCCCTTTTCTTCTTTGATTGCCCGCTTGTTCCGGACGTATGCTCCTAGGGCCCCTTTTCTTTCTGTAACTGCCGGGGCCCATAGATATTAAAATTTTATAACACTTTACAGAATATGTCCATGCCTAATTTCCGGCACTGCCGCCCTTTTCGGATGGAAATTCGCCTTGCCGCCATGTATAATAGAGGAAGATATGGAACACCATCATCGGAAACCAATGTACTAACGATACAGCTGATAGGGAGAGATGTACCATGCATACGAGAACGCAAAAACACACGGCGGCAGTCCTGACGGCCCTGGTCCTGCTGTCCCTGACGGGCACGGTCCTCGCCGCGCCGGGCAAGGACGCTGCCCGGGCAGACAAGGCAGCCCGGGCGGACAAGGTGTCCGCCTTCACGGATGCCACCCTGGCCGACGGCACGCCCGTTTCGGCCGCCCTGACCGTGATCACGGCCGAAGATATCCACGACAACCATTTCGGCAGCGTGGCCGAAGCCCTGGACTACGCCCCGGGCGTGACAGTGACGGCCGGTTCTGCCAATACGTCGCAGCAGGTCGTCCGCATCAACGGCGATGACCGCGTGGCCTTCTTCGTCGACGGCCGGCGCCAGAATCTGGAAAGCGGCCTGCCCAACGGCCGGGCCACCTATGACCTGGATATGGCGGTTCCCGTCAACGCCATCGAGCGCATCGAAATCATCCACGGCTACAGCACGGGGAAATACATGAATTACGACGCCCCCGGCGGTGCCATCAACATCGTCACGAAGAAAGGCAAGGAGCACAAGTTCCAGTTCGAAGGAGCCCGCGGACCCTACAAGGCCTGGCACTGGGAAGCCACCCTCGAAGGCAGTGCCGACGGCTGGAGCTGGTTCGGCACGGGCGGCCGCGACAACATCGACGCCCTGCATTACAAATCCGTCGACGGCGACAAGGAGACCATGCCCAACTCCTCCGTCAACCGCCGCGAAATGTACTACCGCTTCGACCGGCAGTTCACGCCGTCCCAGGCCCTGACCCTGACCTACGGCCACTTCAGCAACGACCGCGGCCTGTGGCTGTCGCGGGGCTGGTGGGACGACAACGACCACAAGTACGCCTATGAAAAACTTGCCAACAACCTGTCCCTCACCTACCATTACAAGGACAACCAGGCCCTGAAAGGCACGGTTTCCCTGTACCACCTGTATAACCAGGGCGACACCTATTATCCGGAAGGATACGAAGACCAGGACACCCTGCCTTCCTACAGCCGCTGGAAGACCAAGACCAACGGCATCGACTGGCAGGACAGCTGGCAGGTCCAGAAGGACACCCTGGTGACGGCCGGCGCCACGTGGCGTCACACGACCGTGGAAAACGAGACCAACAAGTTCGCCTACATGTTCGAGGGGGAAAATTTCGGCAAAAACTATGACAAAGGCGTCTCCAACCTGTCGGCCTACGTGACGACGCAGCGCCGTTTCGGCAAGCTCACCATGACCGGCACATCGCTGCTGAACCACAACACGCAGTTCGATAACGAATACGTGTACAGCGGCTCCCTGGAATACCGCCCGGACGACAAGCTGACCCTCTTCGGGTCCGTGGAGCGCATTTACGACACGCCGACCCTGGACGAGATGTATTACAACAACGACTCCGCAACCCTCCGCAACGGTGACAAGGGCATCCACGGCATCAAGGGCAACCCGGACCTGGATCCGGAAGAAGGGTTCAACTGGAACGGCGGCCTGCGTTACAAGTTCTCGGAAAACACGAACCTGAGCCTGTCGGGCTTCGTGTCCCACATCAACAATCCCATCAACTGGTACTATGACAAGAGCGACGGCAGTCTGACGACGAAGAACTTCGAAAGCCAGAACAAGCAGGGCCTGCAGCTGGCCATCGACCACCGCTTCAGCCCCAAATACAGCCTGAACGCATCGTACGCCTACACGCACCTCGACACGGACTACGGCGACGGCATCGACCGCTTCTACACGGACGAAGTGGCACCGCACCAGTTCAAGGCCATGGCGAAATACAAGGACAGCCGCTGGACGAACAGCCTGCTCTTCACGGCAGGACTCGGCCGCGACGACAACTATTTCTCCGGCAATTACTATGTCCTCGATGCCAACGTGAACTACAAGTTCAACAAGCATTGGAGCAGCTACGTGAAACTGCGCAACCTGCTGAACGAATCCTATGAAACCCTCGGCAGCCGCGAAATCGGCGGCGTACCGGCCTGGGGCCGCACCGCCCTCTTCGGCTTCGAATACACCTACTGATCCTTTGCGGAACCCAAAAGGTCCGCCTCTCCTCCCCTGTTCCCAGGGGCCGGAAAGGCGGACCTTTTCTACATCTTTTTTTGTTTGCCCGTCAGGCTTCCACTTCGACCTTCTCGAAATCGGAAGCGCCGTGCTTGCAGATGGGGCAGACGAAATCCGGGGTCAGCGTTTCCCCTTCGTAAATATACCCGCAGATGCGGCAGCGCCAGACGGTCTTCGTTTTGGCACCGGGCTTGGGCGCAGACTGCGGTTTCGGCTTGATGTGTTCCTGATAGTACGTGTAGGTGGCGGACGGCGTCTTGTCATCGAGGACGGCCATATCCGTCACCCTGGCCACGAACAGGTGGTGGGTTCCCACATCGTAGTGCTGCACCACTTCGCCGGAAATCCAGGCGTTCGTGCCGGCCGTGATATACGGCAGGCCGTTGGCGCCGCGCCGGAAACTGTCTTCGAACCCGGCAAACTTGTCCACGTCGCGGCCCGACTGGAACCCGAAGCGTTTAAAGGTGTCGAAGGATGCCTTTTCCGACAGCACGGACAGCGTGAAGCTGCCGCTTTCCAGCACCAAATCATGGGTATAGTTGGCCTTGTTGACCGTAAAGCAGACCTGGAGCGGATTGCTCGTCACCTGCATGGCCGTATTGATGATGCAGCCGCTTTCCCGGCCGTCCTTTCCCTTCGCCGTCAGCACGAACAGGCCGTAGGAAATCTTGAACAGGGCGCTTGTATCCATTTTGTTCCTCCCGTCATTGCAATGAAATAAAAAAAGAAAGAAGGACGGAACCGCGGCAAAGGCCTTGCCGCTCCCCGCGCGGGGAGTTCCGTTCTTCTTCATTATAACGGAAAGCAACGCAAAACACAATTTGCAATGGAAACAGATCAGGCTCTGTGAGCCCGGGGACAGCGTGTCAAAAACGCCGGACGTATACGGCCCGTCAGACGATGATGCGGCTCGTGTCGCGGTAGATGATGCAGTCCGCGATGTTGCTGGCGTGGTCGGCCATGCGCTCCACATACTTCACAATCAACACATAGGACATGTAGTCGCGGGCGTATTCGGGATGTTCGGCAATCTGCTTGCTGATTTCCTCCATCAGGTTGTCGAAGGCCAGGTCGACGATGTCGTCCTTGTCCTTCATGAGCTCCACGTCGGTTTTCTCCTGGTTGTTGTAGAAGGTCAGCACGTCGCTGACCATGGACGACATGACGCCGTACATTTCCTTCAGGCCGGGCAGCAGGGGCAGATTGTGGTGCCGGTTCTCCATGCGGATCAGGTAATGGCAGATATCGGCGCAGTGGTCGCCGATGCGCTCCATATCGGAAAGGATCTTCATGGTCGCCATCAGGTAGCGCCAGTCCCGGGCCACCGGGTCATGGAGCATGCTGATGGACAGGTCCTTCTGCATGCATTCGCGCACCAGGTCGTTGATGTCCTGGTCGCCGCGGTACACCTTGTCCGCCAGCGCCAGGTCCTTGTTTTCCAGGGCGTACCAGGTATCTTCCATGGCTTTTTCCAGCTTCATGCTCAAAACGGACATGCGGTCATGCAGCTCGCCCATGGCTTTTTCGTAATTCTCTAACATGGAATGTTCCTCCTCAGCCGAACCGGCCTGTGATATATTCTTCCGTCTTCGGATTCGACGGATCGGTGAACATCTTGACGGTATCGTCGAACTCAATCAATTCACCCAGCAGGAAGAACGCCGTCTTGTCGGAAATACGTTTGGCCTGCTGCATATTGTGCGTAACGATGATGATTGTATATTTCTCCTTCAGTTCCAGCGCCAGATCTTCGATTTTCTGCGTGGAAATGGGGTCCAGGGCGGACGTCGGTTCGTCCATCAGGATGACGGACGGACGGGCTGCCAGCGTGCGGGCGATGCACAGACGCTGCTGCTGGCCGCCGGACAGGCCGAGGGCGCTCTGGTTGAGGCGGTCCTTCATTTCGTCCCAGCAGGCCGCCTGGCGCAGGCTCTGTTCCACGATTTCGGAGAGCTGGCCTTTGTTGGAAATGCCCTGCAGGCGGGGCCCGTAGGCCACGTTTTCAAAAATGCTCTTCGGGAACGGCGTCGGCTGCTGGAAGACCATGCCTACGCGCGTGCGCAGGGCCAACAGGTCCACTTCCCGGAAGATATCCTTGCCTTCGAAGCGGATATCGCCGGTTATGCGGCAGTTTTCCACCAGGTCGTTCATGCGGTTCAGGGATTTCAGGAACGTCGACTTGCCGCAGCCCGACGGCCCGATGAGAGCCGTGATTTCGTGGGTGCGGACATCCATGGAGACATCCTTCAGGGCGTGATGGTCGCCGTAGAACAGGTCCATGTGTTTGATTTCAAACGTAAGGGAACCGGAGTCCGCAGCGGCGGCATCGGCGGAAACCGGCCGGGCTTCACCGCTGTGTTCCTTGGTATACCCGTAGGTAGTTGTAGTAAGGGCCATAATGATCAATTGCCTCCCATTTTCTTATCGATGCGGTAACTCATATAACGGGCGATCAGGCTGAATGATACGACGAGTATCATCAGGATGGCGGAGCAGGCGGCCGCCTGTTCGTTCGCGTTCGCCTCCAGTGCTTCCGTGCGCAGGGCCCAGATATGCAGGGTCAGCGTTTCGGAAGGACGCAGCGGGTTCAGCGGGCAGGACGGGGAACTCAGGTCCCAGTCGTCCCAGTGGATGTCCGTCGACATACCGGCCGTAAACATAAGGGCTGCGGCTTCGCCGAAGCCACGGCCGGCCGCCATGATGAGGCCTGTCATGATGCGCGGGAACGCGGCAGGCAGCAGCACGTGCAGCACGGTCTGCCATTTCGAGGCGCCCAGGCCATAGCTGCTCAGGCGGTAACTTTCCGGCAGGGTGCGCAGGGCATCTTCCGTGACCGATGTCAAAAGGGGCAGCATGAGGATGGAGACAGTCAGCGCGCCGGCCAGCATGTTCCATTCGGAATGGGTCATGACGATGAAGACCAGGTAACCGAAGAGGCCGACGACGATGGACGGCAGGGAGGACAAGGTTTCAACGGCCATGCGGACCCATTTGACCAGGTGCCCTTTGTGTGCGTATTCCGCCAGGTAGACGCCGGCCGGAATGCCGCCGATGGCACTGAAGATCAGGGACAGGAAGACCAGGTACAGCGTGTTGAAGAACTGGTTGCCCAGGCCTTTTTCCGAGAAGGAGAGCATATCCCCCGTCAGGTAGCGGCAGCCTTCGCCCATGACATAGCCGACGAAGGCGATCAGCAGGACGACGGCGAAATAGGCGCCGAAGCGGAAGAGCGCCGTCATGATGCTGTCGAGCCGCTTTTTTGCTGCAAAATGGGAATCGTTCATTACTTTTTCTCCCCTTTCAGCGTAGACAGATCATTGATGTAGTGGATGAGGAAGATGAAGGCGAAGGACAACAGGAACAGGAGCAGGGCCATCGTCCACAGCCCGGCGTTGTATTCGCCGCCTTCCATGGCGCCGCCCATATCGGCGGAAATGGCTGTCGTCAGGGTGCTTGCCGGCAGGAAGAGCGATTTCGGGAAGACCTTCATCTGGCCGATGACCATGGCGACGGCCAGGGCTTCGCCCATGGCACGGGCCAGGCCCAGGATGATGCCCGTCGCGATACCGCCTTTGGCGGCCGGAATGACGACGTGGGCAATCGTTTCCCAACGCGTGGCACCCAGGCCGTACGAGGCTTCACGCCAGGATTTGGGGACTGCCGCCAGGGCATCGGCGGACATAGTCGTGATGGTCGGGAAGATCATGATGGCCAGTACGATGCCGGCTGCCAGCAGCGAGAAGCTGAAGGGCATGGGAAAGATCGATTTCAGGAACGGGATCAGCACTGTCAGGCCGACGAAGCCGTAGACAACGGACGGAATGCCCGTGAACAGCTCGATGGCCGGCTGCAGCAGGCGCCGTGCCTTCGGCGTGGCAATCTCCGTCATGAAGATGGCCGCCGCCATACTGAACGGAAGGGTCAGGATCAGGGAAAGCAGGCAGACCGCCAGGGAGCCCGTGATGAACATGGCTGCCCCGACCTTGCCGCCGCCTTCCGCCGTGTCACCGGGGTTCCATTCGCCGGAAAAGAGGAATTCCGTCAGCGAATGATGGAACAGCGTGAACGTATCGGTGCCCCGGTAGAACAGGAACAGGCCGATCAGGATAGGCACCAGCGCCATGCAGACGCCGCAGGCCGTAATGAGGATTTTCGCCGTCCGGTCATTGCGGTGTGCCTTTGCGATCGCTTTTTGAAGCTGGTTCATAAATCACATTCTCCTTTTGATAAAAAAAGAGGTTCCCGGGAGAACCTCTTTTCTTCGGACTCTGCTGCGTATTAGTGAACTTCTTTGGTCTGCATCTTGGAGCTTACGCCGTAGCCCAGTTCTTCGATACGTTTGCCGTATTCTTCGCCGACAACGTAATCCAGGAAGGCTTTGACGGCCGGTTTTTCGTTCTGTGCGGTGTAGACATGTTCAAAGCCCCAGACCGGATATTTGCCGCTGTAGGTGTTTTCCAGGGTAGGAGCCACGCCGTCGATGGACAGCTTGTCCACGGTGGTGTCCTTGATGACGTACGGCAGTGCTACATAGCCGATGGCGCCGGAGTTGGAAGCGACGCTCTTCAGCAGTACGCCGGAGTTATCCGTTTCCAGGGACTTGTTGTCTGCTTCTTCTGCACCGTTGAGGGCGTATTTCTTGAACAGGGCACGCGTGCCGGAAGTCTTAGGACGGGTTACCAGGATGATCGGTTTGTCCGGGCCGCCGACCTGTTTCCAGTTCGTGACCTTGGCGGTGAAGATGTCGGCCAGCTGCTGCTTGGTCAGGCTCTTGACCTTGACGTCCTTGTTGATGATGGGAACGACGGTCATGACGCAGATCTTATGGTCTTTCAGCTTGGCAGCCTTTTCTTTCGGCAGCTTGCTTTCAGCCGGTACGTCGGAGTTGCCCATATCGACGGAGCCGTCGGAAACCTGTTTCAGGCCCGTGCCGGAACCGCCGGCGTTCAGGGTGATGGTGACGTCCTTATTCTTTACTTTGTATTTGGCGGCTGCGTCCTTCATCAGGGGCAGCAGCGCGGAAGAGCCGGAACCGGTGATACTGCCGCTGGCTGCAGCAGGTTTGTTGTCGGCTGCCTTCTTGTCAGAACTGCCGCAGCCTGCAACACCCAACAACATCATGGCGGCCAGTGCCGCGCCCATCATTTTCTTTGCATTCATTGCGAATCTTCCTCCTTGCTCAACTTTCCAATCCAGAATTTGATACATGCAGTATCATTGACACGATTATCCTATCAGAGCTTTGTAAGCGTTCCGTATAGGAAATGTAAAAGATTGTAAAATCAAAAACAGCCCGTGACACATAGTGTCGCAGGCTGTTCTGCATGCTTTTCAAATTCCCTTGCAATGCGGCTTCAGGGCTTTTCCGATGTTTCTTCCGCTGTATTCTTGTCCCACTGTTTCAAAGGCAGCGTGACCGTGAATTCCGTACCGCGGCCTTCCACGCTGTGCAGGCTGATCGTCCCCTTATGCAGGTCGACGATGTGCTTGACGATGGCCAGGCCCAGGCCCGTACCACTGATTTTCCCGCTGCGCGTACGGCTCGTGTCGACGCGGTAGAACCGTTCGAAGACCCGTTCCTGGTCTTCCTCGGGAATGCCGATGCCCGTGTCCCGCACGGTGAGCACGGCGTCGTCCTCCCGTCTGGCAAGGTCGACGTAGACATGGCCGCCGGGCAGGTTGTACTTGACGGCGTTGTCGACCAGGTTGATGAGCATTTCCCGCATCAGGCCGGGATCCGCATCCAGCACGACGTCTTCCAGGGTGCAGCGGGCGGCCACCTTTTTATCCTTCAGCACCGGCTCCAGGAACGCGACCACGTCCTGAATCAGTTCCGTCAGATTCACGGACTCCCACTTCTTTTCCGCGTTCTCCCGGGCCTCGATACGGCCCAGATGGAGGATATCGTCAATCAGGGCCAGCAGCCGTTTCGCTTCCTTATAGATGAGGCCGCCGAAATGCGCGGCGTCGTCCTCGTTCTGGAAGAGGTGCTCCTTGAGGACTTCGGAAAATCCCGTGATGGAGGTCAGCGGCGTCTTCAACTCATGGGACACGTTCGACGTGAACTCGCGGCGCAGCTGTTCGCGCTCCTCGATTTCCGTCATGTCGTCGAACACGACCAGGAGGCCGTAATAACGTCCTTCCGTGTAAATCGGCTGGGTCGTCACCTGGTATATGCGGTTGCCGCGCTGCAGGCGCTGCACTTCCGTCTTGTTCCGGTCCAGGTGCCAGTCCAGTTCCGGCAGGCGGGGCGGCAGCTGCACACCGCGCACGCGGTCTTCCAGGTCGGCCTTCAGCAGGCGCACGGCACTGCGGTTGGCCGCCATGATATGCCGCGTCTCGTCGGTCAGGATGACGCCTTCCTGCATATTTTCAATAATCAGGCGGATCATGTTGCGCTGGTGTTCCAGATCATGCAGCGTGCCGGACAGGGTCCGCGTCAGGTCCGCAATCTTCTGGACCAGGGGCCGGAGCTCCTCGTCCGTCTCCATGATTTCCGCCTCTTCGAGTTTCTGCTGCTCCGTGGCGCCGTTCTGGCCTATATGCTCGACCAGACGCACCACCTGGTGCAGCGGATGCAGCAGGTCGCGGGACAGTTTGCGCGAGGCATGGTAGCAGACGAACCCTGCCACCAGCAGAATCAGTATGATGTAGGGGAAAATGGCCTGCAAATGGCCGTAAATGGTCCGTTCCCGGACCGCCGCGCGCAGCACCGTGCCGCCCGGCAGGCGGCGTGCCTTGTACAGCATGGATTCAGACAGCGTGCCCGAGTCGCGTTCCGCCTTCCCTTCACCCGTTTCCAGGGCATCCCGGAATTCCGGCCGGTTCTCGTGGCTCTCCATGCGGCCGGAGTCCGCCATGGAATCGTACAGCACCCGGCCCGACGCGGAAATCCACGTGACGCGGATATCGTTTTCCTGCGGGTCTGCCTTGTTCAGGAAGACCAGCGGGTCCCGGGACTGGGAAATGCCCGTAGCCACCGTCGCCAGGGTCAGGTTCAGTTCCTCTTCCGCCTGGCGCCGCGTATAGCTCTGGAACATCCAGCCGAAGATGAGCGTCAGCAGGACCATGCAGGTCAGTCCCATGGCCAGCAGGGAAAGGAAAACCTTGCGTTTCATCGGCCCACGTCCTTCCGCTTATTGATGTCCCCCGATCTGGTATCCCACGCCGCGGACGGTGCGGATGATCTGGCCGCCCTCGCCCAGCTTCTGGCGCAGTGTCTTGATATGCATGTCGATGGTCCGCGTCTCCCCCGCGTAGGTGAAACCCCAGACCGCCTCCATGATCTGCTCCCGTTTCAATACGATGCCCGCGTTCAAAAGCAGGTACTGCAGCAGTTCGAACTCCTTGGCCGTCAGTACGCAGGGTTTCCCCTTCACAGTGACCGTGTAGGTCTCCGTGTTCAGCGTCACCGGACCGTAGGACAGCACCGTCTTCGCCTCGGGCTGGGCCTGGCTGCGCCGCAGCACCGTACGGATGCGCGAAATCAGCTCCAGGATCCCGAACGGCTTCGTGATATAGTCATCGGCCCCCGTATCCAGGCCCTTGACGATGTCGTATTCGCCGCTCCGGGCCGTCAGCATGATGACAGGCAGCATCTTGTAGGCATTCTGGCTGCGCAGTTTCTGCAGTATTTCCGTTCCGCTCTCGCCGGGGAGCATGATGTCGAGCAATACCAGGGCCGGAACCTTGTCGCGCAGGGCCGACCAGAACGCCGTCCCGTCCGCAAACGTTTCGACGTCGAACTTCTGCGCCCGCAGGGCATAGCCGACCAGTTCCCGAATGTTCTCGTCATCTTCCACACAGTAAATCAAGGCCACGATGTCTGAGTCCTCCCATCCGTAAATGAATCCTGAAATGCGGTGGAGCATTCTGTTGCCGGGCCAGGACGACAGCCCGGCCTCCACCTTGTTGTCAATTGTGTCATCAGTTACATTATAACAAACAATTTACAAAAGCCTTTGGATTTTACGGACTTTTTACATACCTTGCGGGAGAGGGAAGGCTCCCTCCCCTTCTACGCCCGCTCCGGACGGGGCGCATAAGATGGCGATGCCCGTCACGTCCGCAACAGATGCAGCGGGTTCCGCCACATATTCCCCGTCCCGGCACACATAGCGGACGAGTTCCGGCGGCATCCCGCCGCCGCTGCGGCGCATGACCAGGGCCCGTCCGCCGTGCGGCAGGCCGTTCGCGGCCCGGTCCGTCACCAGGACCGGCGTCCGCACGAGCGTGAAGGTCTGATACAGGATAAAGCGGCCGTTCCGCAGCCGTCCCCAGACGGCCGAACTGCCGCCCGTACCGCTCGTGTACGGCCCGTCCACGACAGCGAAGATTTCCTGCACGCCATCGTCGTTCAGGTCGACGTAGTTATAGCGGTACCGCGTATGCTGCCACTCCGCCCGCGGAATCCCGTACTGTGCCGCAATGGCCCGTGCCAGGGCCGGCAGGGGCTTCGTTTCGGGCGCCACGCGCTTGACGCCGCCAGGCAGCCAGCCGGCGGCATCGCAGGCCGCCGCGGAGTCAGGAGTCCGCCGCGTCAGTTCCAGCGCTGCCAGGCCGTATTCCTGATAGAGCCGGATGCGGCTTTTTTTACTGTGCCATTCCTCCCAGGTCGCGCCGCCTTCGGACGGCACGGTGTCCACGGCATCGGGTTCGCCGTACAATTCGCGCAGCACCGCGCCGTACGGCGCGGCCTGCGGCCGGGCCAGGTGCATGGTCACGGTTTCGACCGTTCCTGCTTCATTATACAGCGTACCGGCCTGCACGCTCTCCCCGAAGAGGGGCACCGTGTACAGCCGTCCGATCTGCTGCGTCCCGTCGGCGGAAAAGTTTTTCCGTCCGCCGCCGAAATACGCTGCCGACGCGGCATCCGTCCAGCCCAGAAGGCGCAGGCACTGCCGCAGGGAACGCCTGGTTTCCCGTTTCTGCGCCCGCGTCAGGGCCAGCGCGTCGTTACGGGCAGCTGCGGCCGCCACCGCCGTCCCGTTTCCCCCTGCGGCTGCAGCCGGTTCCGCCGCTTCCCCCGGACCGGCGAAAAGCAGCGCTGCCGCCAGTCCTGCCGCCAATATCTTGTTCACCATGGAGTTCCTTTCCCTGCCGTCACAGCAGCTCCAGCATCTGCCGCGGATTGTCCGCCGCCTTCACCTTGCCGAAGGCCTGCACAATGACACCCGCCTCGTCAATCAGGTACGTGGTGCGCACGACGCCCATGGTCTTGCGGCCGTACATGTTCTTTTCCTTCCACACGTCGTAGGCCTGGATGGCCGTCAGTTCCGGGTCGGACACCAGGATGAAGGGCAGATTGTACTTGGTTTCGAATTTCTTGTGCGACGCCGTGCTGTCCTTGCTGACGCCGATGACCACGGCATCCTTCTCCACAAAGTGGGGATACAGTTCCGCAAACCCGCAGGCCTGCTTCGTACAGCCCGCCGTCATATCCTTGGGGTAAAAGTAGAGCACGACCTTTTTGCCTCTGAAACTGCTCAGGGTGACGCTGTTCCCGTTCTGGTCCGGCAGCGTGAAATCCGGTGCCTTGGTACCGATTGCCAACATGATGTATTCCTCCTTCAAACGCAAATTTATTTGATGCCTTGTGCCTTAATAGTACCATATTGCCACAAACAAAAATAGGGAAATTCCGGATTGCCTCATCCGGAATTTCCCAGTTTTTTGTCAGTCTCCAGCTGGTTCCACGCCCATCCCGGCCTGTTTCATTTTCTTCTTCCAGAATTCCCAGAACGCCTGTCCCATATCGGTCGGAGACTTCTCCTTCAGGCGCGCCAGGACCACCCGGCTTTCGATGGTTTCCCGCAGTGGAATCATACGGATGTTGCCAAACGTATGGAGGTCCACAATGTGGTCCGGCAGGAGTGCGACGTCGCCGCCGCTGGAAACCATACCCTGAATGATTTTGGGACGCAGGCTTTCGCCGTGTATCTGCATAGGCAGGTCCAACGAACGGAAGACGCCGGCAATCAGTTCCCTCAGCTCCGATTCCTTGCCCAGCATCAGCAGCGGATAGCGGGACACTTCCTGCAGATCCGCCTGCTGTTTCCGGGCCAGCGGGTGTTCTTTATTGCAGACCGCCACGATATGGTCCAGGGACACAGGGAGCAGGTCGAAGTCGTCTGGATTGGGAATCCGTTCCAGCCGCACCAGGCCGAAATCGGCATAACCCCCGTACAGGTCCCGCAAAATCTCCCGCTGCGTGGTTTCATAGCTCGTGCAGTTCACGTTCTGCCCTGCGTATTCAGACTGAAATTCCGCCAGATACATGCCGATATTGAAATTCATATACATCGGAATGCCGGGAATATTCCCGACCCGCAGGGAAAGGGACATGTCATTCTTCAGCGACTCCATGGAATCCAGCATTTCCTTATGCAGCCGGTACATTTCTTCCGCATATTTGTAAAACAGCTGCCCGGCCGGCGTCAGGGTACGTTTGGAAGAGTTGCGCACAAACAGCGTGACGCCCAGCTCCTTTTCCAGGGATTTGATCTGTTTGGAAATGGCGGACTGTGAAATAAACAGTTCGTAAGCCGCTTCGGAAAAACTTTTCGTATTCACGATGGCAAGGAAATAATGGATTTGATTCAGATTCACCCTGCTCTCCCCTTTCCCGGCAGGCAGCTGCCGCGGTTTCTGCCCGATTCATCAGAAGCGCAGCTGCACTTCACTCCACATGGTCTTGTTCTTCCGGGAGCTGTTGACGCGGCTCTCCAGATCCCAATAGGATACGGTGGCCATCATATTTTTCGCAAACGTGTAGGAAGCGGATACGTTGTAACCTTTGAAGCCGTCCTTCCACAGGCCCTGTCCTTTCCAGTCCGCCGTTTTGGAAGGCTTGAAAGCGGCACCGGCCGGTAAATCATAATACACGGCGCCGAACCCGAAGGAGCCCGGTTTTTTATACGATGCGCCGTACAGGTCCAGCGAAGCGTATGCGCCGTTCTCATTGTCATCGGCATTCGTGTGCATCCACTCGCTGGTCAGAAGCACATCTTTCCCGAAACGCAGTTTCAAGCCGGCATGCCCGACGTTGACTTTATCACCGAAGGCGGGATAGTCGTCTGTCAGGGACAAATGGTCATAGCCGCCGATGAGGTTGACGTTGCGGCACAGCGTGGCATCCACGTTGGCGCCCCACCCTTTGTCGCTGTCCGTCGAGGCTTCGTTGTTGATATAGCTTTCCGTCAGTTTTCCGTAATAGCCGCCGAATTTGTATTTGTCGCCATAACTGAACAGAACGCCGTCCAGCGAATCATCGTACATTTTCCCGTTGGCCAGGAACAGGTTCGTGCGCCCGGCTTCCACGTGGGCGCCGCCGAGCCGGCCCAACAAGTAGGCGCGGTTCAGTTTGACATCGTCTTCACCGACATAATCCGCCCCGTCGTTGCCGTGCAGCAGCTGGATGTTCTGCAGCCGCACGATGTAGTCCCAGTTGTTGTTCACTTTCCCCGTGAACAGGATACGGGTACGGAGTGCCGCTTCGCTGTCTTTCACGTCCTTTTTATTCGGAGCTTCCCGTTTGTTCTGCTTGTAGCTGTAACGGATCTGTCCCACGATCTTCACGTTGTCGGCCTTCTTTTCCAGTGCCGCCACGCGAACGCCCAGGGCATCCAGTTCATCGGCAAATTCCGCCGCCAGCTTATCCACATTGGCGCCTTTGGCCATCGCCTTGGCGACAATCTGGGCCATTTCATAGCGGGTCATGAGGCGGTCCCCTTTGAACGTTGTATCCCCGTACCCGTCGATTACTCCGGCTGCCGCCAGTTTTGCAATGCTGTCATAGGCCCAGTGGCCGGCAGGCACATCGGAAAAAGGATTGGCGGCGTACGCGGACGACATCATACCCAGTCCGGCAGCGGCAACTGCCGTTAAAAGCCATTTTTTCAAAACAATCTCCTCCCTTATTTTAAATAATGAATCCTAGAGATTTATCACAATATATCGCGGGTTGCGATCATTGTCCTATCTGTTCCTCCAGCCAGGCGGCACCCTTCTTGCCGAAGATCCGGTATTCCCCGCAGTCGGCAAGGCCGCGCGACAACAAGCCGTCGGGCAGCAGTATCCAGTGCTTTCCGCACCCTTCTGCCGATGCCGCGACGGAATCCCGCAGCAGGGGGTCGCAGACAATGCAGTCTGCCTTCTGTACCAGGGTTTTCCATTCCGCACGCGAGGAGAACAGGGTAAAGGAATGATCTTTGCCGTGCAGCAGATGCCGATCCAGTTCCGGCAGCATCTTTTCGTACCATTCCTTCTGGGACGCCACGGGGGCGTAAATGGCGCAGGTCACATCGGGACACCCCGCCTGTCCCCGCAAGTACTGCCGGATTCCATCCATGAGGACCGGATCCCCGGCCAGCAGGAACCGTGTCTGCGAACGCGGTACCGCCATTTTTTCGACTTCCAGGTCTTTTTCGTGATCGCCGCGCATCAGGAAATTCATGCGGTTGCGCCAAAAATGCATCGAACGGAGGCCGACCGGTACAGACGCCATATAGGGAATGCCCTGCTCCTGTTCCAGTTTGGCGGCAAGGGGAATGGCGGCTGCCGAAACCACCCAGTTCATCCGCACGCGGGACAGGGCGCGGGGCAGCTCTTCGAGGGGAAGCTGCTCCGGTACGACCGCTTCATAGCCGTCCCAACCGATGTGTTCCAACCCATGCTGTATCTTGTCCGCGTTGGCGCACGCGAAGGGAAAAGCCCCCAGTACGCCGATCCGCTTTGCCGTGTCCGTACCGGCCGGTTTCTCTGCCGGACGGTGTTCTGTTCCGGCCAGCACCAGCAGCGCTGCCGCAACGCCTTCCTGGGAGCTGCGGCGTCCGTCTGTCTCAAACAGGCGGACCGGCACCCCTTTCTGCCGCAATATCTCCTCCACACCGGACGCCTTCATTTTCAGGAGCCCCGGCATAATGGACGACAGCAGGCAGCACGGAACGGTCCGTTCCTGCGGCAGATTCCGGAAAATGACTTCCGCCGCCGCGTTTTCCCCCGCCACCATGGCACCGGTAGTTTCAAACCGCGTCTTGACGAGGCGGAAGGAAGCTTCCTGTTCCCGGGGAAGCGTGAAGCATTCCGAGCAGCCGCCCGCATCGAGCAGCACATTATAGGTATCCCAGCACTGCAGCAATTCGGAAACGCCGGCGAAATCGGTCTGGACCGGCGGCATCGGCACAAAGTCCCGGGCATATTTTTTGCCGGTCTCCGGTAGTTCGTCCAGAATCGCCTGCAAATATTTTTTCGGGGGACGGCTGGGCGACACCAGGGCGCCGCGGAACAGGACACGGACCGGCACATGGTCCGGGTTGTTGAGCAGGGGCGCAATGTCTTCCGTATTCATGCGGTTCAAAAAATCCGGGCACGAGGCATACACGATGATGCCGCCGAGTCCTTCGTACCGCAATGCCATATTGACCGACGCCGCCAGTTTCTTTTTCCAGGCATCGCTGCCGTAATCTTCCGGCAGGATGGGACAGATGAAGAGATGATTCCGTTTGTGCAGAGCCTGTACGGCCTTGTAAATACCGCGGACGCAGGCCGGCGATCCGGTCACGACGATGGCCAGGTCGTCCCGTTGCAGGATCATGCCCGGCAGGACATTCACATTCCCGCTTTTGGACAGCGTAATGCCCGGCTCCAAGCCGCATTTTTCCTTAATTTGTTCCGTCATATCTTTTCCTTTCAGCATTCGGGGTTTGCCACGCAGATTCTGCGCCGGACACCCGGAACGCGGATCATCTTGATATCAATGCCATAGAGCTCGCGCAGTGTCTTTTCCGTAATGATGACCGCTTCCTGCCCGACATACAGGTGCTGATGCAGCATGATGCCGCAGATACTGCCGAAATACATGGCCTGGTCCGGCATATGGGTCGTCAAAACGACGGAGATGCCCCGGGCGGCCAGTTTCTCAATCATTTCAATGACGCGGTACTGATTTCCGTAATCCAGATGGTTCGTCGGTTCGTCCATCACCACCAGGTCAGGCTGCTGGACGATGGCACGGGCGATGACCGCCTGTCTCTGCTGGCCGCCCGACAGGGTATTGAAGGACTGGTTACGGATTTCATACAGATGCATTTCCTGCAGCACTTCGTCCGTCAGTTCGTAGTCCCTTTTCCCCGGTTTGGAGAACAGTCCCAAATGGACCGCCCTTCCCATGACCACGTAATCCCGTATGGTGTAGGAATACGATGAGTCCTGCATCTGCGGGGCATAGCCGATATGTTTCGTATATTCCTTCGCATCGTCCACCGGATTGAGCACCGTGCCGTCATCCAGTTCCAGAAAGACGGATCCTGTTTCCGGATGCAGAAAGCCGATCAGGCTTTTGATCAGCGTGGATTTGCCGCAGCCGTTTGCACCCATGATGGAAAAGATTTCCCCTTTATGGACGGTCAGCGATACATCTTTCCACAGATAATGTTCCCCGTCGTATGTGAACGATAAGTCCTTTGCAACCAGTCTCATGATAAATCCAACCTCTGCCGAAGCAATAAATAAAAGTAGAACGGCGCCCCTACCAGTCCGGTCAGGATGCTGAGCGGAATTTCCGAGCTGATGGAGGCACGGGACAGGGTGTCTATTACCAGAAGGAACAGCGCCCCCAGAATAACCGACAGCGGCAGCATCCGCTGATTATCCGGCCCGACCAGCATGCGGGAAAAATGAGGAATCACCAGTCCGATCCAGCCGACGGTTCCACTTATGCAGACGGAACAGGCCGTCAGGATGGTGGCGCAGAGGATGACGGCATAGCGGAGCCAGCCCGAATTGCGCCCGAGCATGTGGACTTCTTCCTCGCTCAGGGTCAGGATATTGAGCCGCCACCGGATGAGGAGCATGAACACGATGCAGAGGACGATGGGAATCCCGTTGTAAAAGATGTTGTCCCATACGACATTGGTCAGGGAACCAAGCTGCCAGTAGGTAATGGCCGGCAGCTGGGTGTCCGCGTCCGCCAGATATTTGATGATACCCAGGATGGAACTCGTCAGGCCGCCGACAATGATGCCGGAAAGGACCAGCATGACGATGGAATTCTTTCCGATGATTTTCGGAATCGCCACGGCGCAGGAAACGGCGGCCAGGCCGCCGACGAAGGCCCCGATCTGGATTCCTGCCTGGTTCAGGCCCAGGAGGATGCAGACGGCCGCCCCGACACAGGCACCGGAAGAAACGCCCAGCATATCCGGCGCGACCAGGGGATTCTTAAAGACGCTCTGGTAGGCCGTTCCGGAAAGGGCGAGCGCGGCGCCTATCATCATGGCAGCAATCACGCGGGGCAGGCGGAGCGAATAGATGATGCTCGCCGCCTGGTCCGGCCAGGTCTGTTCCAGTGTCATAAAGGGGGCCGCAAGGATTTTCACCACATCAGCGGGTTCGATATAGTAACGGCCCGCGCTGATACCGATCACCATGGCCAGGAACAACAGGACGAGGAAGGCCGCCAGTGTTGCCCCGTAGCCGCCTGATGTCAGTTCTTTATACCATTCAAACCGTTTCATTTTGCACCTGGAAACACACTGTTGTGATTTGCCTCATCCGCGAAAATCTGCTTCAAATCTTCGTCGGATGCGTCGTAATGAATGAAATCCTTATAGAACGCTTTCGTTTCTTTGCGGATATCGATGTCCTTGAAAATTTCCGGCTGCATCATATAGGCCATCCAACGCATCATCAGCGGGGTTTCCACGCCCGGGGCGTCCCAGCGGTAAATGCCTTTGGGAACCTTGTAGACACGATGTTCCTTCACGGCCTTGATGGTGCTCCAGTCCTGGCCGGGAATGCGGTTTTGATACAGATCGTCCGGGACGAATTTATCGAAGTTGCTCAGGAAGATGATATCCGGATTGAGCTTGTAGATTTCTTCCATCGGCAGCTCCTTATTACTGTTCGGGTTGGTCATAGCCGACTGGTCGATCGGGTTCCGGCCGCCGCCGATTTTGATGGCTTCGAACATGAAGTTGTCGTTGCCCTGCAGGCGCAGTTTGGAATTGCGCAGGAAGAGAATCATCGGCTTCTTTGCCTTGGCGACCTCGTCCTTATGTTTCAGGATGGAATTATAGGACTGGTCGTAATACTGGATCACTTTTTCCGCCCGGTCCTCTTTTCCCAACAGTTTCCCGACGATGCGGAAACTCTTCTTCAGATTCTCGATGGTATCGTTATAGATCATGACAGGCGCGATGCCGGCCTGTTTCAGTTTGGCCGCGTCCTTATCCTGATACTGCCAGACCAGGCAGGCCTGTACACCGGCTTGGGCCATTCCCTCCACATTGGGGGTGAAGTTCTGGTTGACGAGTTTGCTGTCCAGTTTTCCAAAATGGGGATCCACTTTAGTGAAGAAACTGCCCTTATAGGCGCTCATGGCACCGGGATGGATGGCCGCAATCCGTTCCGAACTGCCATCCAGGGCATACACGACGGAGGCCCAGGGCAGCGGGACCACAGCCAGTTTTTTCAAGTCCTTGGGGACGGTCACCTGATTTCCCTTGACATCGGTAATGACCTGGGTTTTCTGTGCCGCTGCCGTGTCTTTCTTTTGCGTTCCGCCACAGCCTGTCAGTGCGAAGGACGCGACCAGTCCCGCCATGGCTACGGCAGCCGTGACTTTTTTCCAAATCGTCATCTGCGTTCTCTCCCTTCCTACACAACCGTATAATTTCTTAAATGAAATATTAATGCTATTAAGATTATATTGCATTAAATTTATTATAACAATATTGTCATACCCTTACAAACGCTTTATCGAAACTCCGTATTCCAAAATGGAATAACAGGCAGATTGAGAAAATGAAAAAAACGCACCGGATTCCGAAGAATCCAATGCGTTTTCCGTATACGGTTTATCTGATTTTAAGTTTTCGGAAGAGGGAGAACAGCGGCTTCTCACCCTTTCCGACCGGCGCCCGTCCGGAAGGCCTTGCCCACCACATCGCCCAGGGCGTAGTATTCGTTCTTGACGCTGTCGAAGACGACGGGCTGCACTTTGCCAAGATCCGGTTTGCCCGATTCGTCGAGGACGCTTTCCTCGGCGGAGGCGTTGACGATTTTGCCGATGACGGCACAATCGTCCGACGTGATTTCCTGCAGTTCGCATTCCAGCGTCACCGGCAGTTCCTGGATGAGGGGCGCGTTCACGAATTTGGATTTTTCCAGGGTGAAGCCCGTGCGTTCCATCTTGTCCGGCGTGTTGTTGCCCGACACGATACCGGCGTAATCGATGGCTTCCAGCTGGTCCTTCGTGGCCACGCTGACCGTAAAGGCCTTCGTCTTTTTCAGGTTCTTGACCGTCTTGTGGTCCATGGCCAGGGCAATCAGGATCTTGCCATAGTCGTAAATGGTTCCCCAGGCGGCGGGCATGACATCGGCCGTGCCGTCGTCGCCGTACGTGGCGATGACGAGGACCGGCATGGGCAGGATCCAGGTCTGGGGTCCGAAATCTTTGCGCATGATGCTATCCTTTCCGGCCGGCGGAACCCGGCCATCGTACCGGACAAATCCGGGGACTCAGTCCCAGAGGGTCTTCATGATTTCCTTATAGCAGCCGGCCAGCTGCTGCTGGATGATGCTGATAAAGAAGGTATAGCGCGAACCGTCCAGCTCATCGGGCTTGTCCACAGGCCAGATTTCCATGACCAGCTCCTTGTTCGGGGCGACATGGAAGCGGGAAACCTTGAAATTGCGGTTGTATTTGTTAATCAGTTCCAGGACGGCCTGCATTTTGTCGTCGGGCACGTTTTCGGCCACGCGGATCTGAATCTGGTTGATGGCCGTATCGGTGATGCGGATGCCGAAGGGCAGCTGATTCCCATCGACAACCAGGTTGGAATTGAAGACGACGGAATGTTCGTCATCCTGCAGTTCGTGGACCTGAAAGCCCGTGATTTTCTGCTCTTCAAAGAATTTCTGCAACTGTTCTGCTTTCTTGTTCATGACAACTCCTCCTTAAACAACGGATCTGGCCCGCCCGTAGATACACATTACCATTACTCATTATAGCGGAAAAGTCAGAGAAACTCAATTTCCAATTTCCGCAGCCGGTGTGCGGCCAGCACCGCCGCCAGCAAAAGGGAGAGCAGATCGGCCGCCGGCTGGGCCCAGACGATGCCCGTGATGCCGATAAGATGTTCCAGGAGGAAGAGGGCCGGCAAAAAGATGAACCCCTGGCGGCTCAGGTTCAGGACGAGGGCTTCCGTCGCCGCATCCACGGCCTGGAGCGTGCTGAGCAGCACGTAATAGGCGCCGAAGAGGCAGCTGGTCGTGAGCATGATCCGCACGAAGGTGGTACCGTACCCGAAGGCGTCGGGGTCCGTGATGAAGACCCGCACCAGGGGCCCGGTGAACACGTAGCACAGGGCCGTCAGGACGATGCTCAGCAGCAGCCCGGACACGAAGGAAAAGCGCAGGATGCGCCGGAAGCGGTCCTTCAGGCGGGCGCCGAGGCAGTAGCCCAGCAGGGGCTGCACGCCCTGCCCCAGGCCGATGCAGACGACGCTCGTCACCATGTTCACTTTGGCGGCCACGCCGTACCCGGCCAGGGCCATGTCATTGTAGGCGGCCAGGCGGGCGTTGGCCACAATCTGGGAAAAACTCATGCAGACGGAGCCCAGGGCGGCGGGCACGCCGATGCTGAAGACGGCGGCCGGAATCCCGTTCCGCAGGGACACATCGCGAGGGTGGATGCTCAGCAGGGATTTGCCGCACAGGAAGTATCCGACGTAGTACGCCGCCGCCACAAAATTGCCGATGAGCGTGGCGATGGCGGCACCAGCCACATTCATATCCAGGTACAGGATGAAGACCGGGTCCAGGATGATGTTCAACGCGTTCCCGATCACCTGTCCCGCCATGGCCATGTTGGCCTGCCCTTCGGCGCGGATGATGTTGCCGTAGCAGACGGAGATCAGTCCGAGAGGGCAGCCGGAGAAGACGATGGCCAGGTAGGACCGCGCCATGTCGAACGTGTCGGGGCTGGCTCCCAGCCAGTGCAGCAGGTCGTCCATGAAGAAGAGGACCGCCCCGCCCGACACGACGCCCGTCACGATGCAGGCCCACATACAGAAGGCGCAGACCTGGCGGGCATAATCCTGCCGCCCTTCGCCCATGGCGCGGGCAATGACCGACATGCCGCCGATGCCGAAGACCTGGCCCAGGGACATGAGGAGCAGGAACGCCGGCGTGGCGAGGGACACGGCGGACATCTGCAGTGCGTCGTGCGTCTGGCCGATGAAGAACGTGTCCGCCAGGTTGTAGACCAGGACCATCAGCATGGCCGCCATGGACGGGACGGCGTTTTTGATGACGGCCTCCGGCACGGGGGCGGAGTGGAAGATTTCCAGCCCGTCCGTCTTGTTCCCTTTCTGTCCCATCGCTGCACCCTCTTTCCATTCCATCGTATGCGATTGATTTTTTCAAAAAAATTCCCGCCCGGGGCGGGAATGGCGCTTCAGTCCTTGGGAATCAGGTGTTCCTTCACCTGCTTCAGGCAGCGCACGAACACGGGGCGGTCCTCCGGCCGCAGCGACGAGAGCAGTTCCTCTTCCACCGCGCGGATCTGCTGCCCTGCCGCCTCACAGCATTGAAAGCCCTGCGGCGTCAGCGTGATGATCCGGATGCGGCCGTCGTCGGGGTCCTCGCGGCTCTCCACGAGTTCCTTGATACTGAGGCGCGTAACCAGGCCGTGGGTCGTCGACTGGGCGCAGCAGAGCCGGCGTTCCAGCTCCTTCAGCGTCATGGTCCCGTGCGGGGCGTCTTCCAGCAGCAGCAGGACGCTCAGCTGGGACAAGGTGATCCCTATGCGTTTCAAATCGCGGTTCGCCCTGCGCTCCAACGCTTCGTTGATCTGCTTGATCAGGGAACCCGCCATATTTTTTGCTCTCATGGATGCATTGCCTCCCGTTATGCTAAGTGACATCGTCTAATAATAGCATGCGAACGGAAAATAAGTCAATAGCATGCTATACTATTTTGACAATAGTACGATTTCATACTATGCTATAGTACGAAATCATACTTAATGTTACAGGAGGCTGCTATGGATTCTTCCACCAATCTGCATCAACTCAATTTCGTGCTGGCGGACATCGGCGCCGCGTACCACCAGGCGGCCCTGCGCCTGCATTTGTCGGACAGCGCCCTCGCCGTCCTCTACGCCCTGCGGGATTTCGGCGACGGCTGTCCTCTCCGCTCGGTCTGCCAACAGTCGGGCATCAGCAAGCAGACCATCAATTCCGCCGTCCGCAAGCTCGAACGCGAAGGCATCGTGTTCCTGAAGGGCAACGGCACGGGGCGGGGCAAGAACATCTACCTGACGGAAGCGGGCGCCATCTACATGCAGCAGACGGCGGGCCGGCTGTACAACATGGAACAGGACCTGCTCGCCTCGTGGTCCGCAGAGGAGTGCCGCCAGTATCTGCAGCTCCTGAAAAAATACCGGGACTGCCTGCGCGACAGGGTCCGGAAACTCTGATACGGCCTTATGGCAGGCCGGAAAGGATATCCCCTTGGATATTAAATTTTCCCAGCATTTCACCTACGGCCGGCTGCTCCGTTTCGCCATCCCGTCCATCGTCATGATGCTCGTCACCTCGGTCTACACCATCGTCGACGGGTTCTTCGTGTCCAATTTTGCCGGCGAGACGGCCTTCGCCGCCGTCAACCTCGTCATCCCCATCCTCATGCTGCTCGGGACGACGGGCATCATGTTCGGTACAGGCGGATCGGCCATCGTGGCCATCACCCTCGGCGAAGGCCGGCGGGCCCGGGCCAACCGCCGTTTTTCCCTCTTCACCGCCACCACCGCCGTGACGGGCATCCTCCTGTCCCTGTGCGGCTTTTTCCTCATGGAACCCATCGCCCGTTTCCTCGGCGCCGACGGGGCCCTGCTGCGCGACAGCGTGCAATACGGACGCATCATCCTCTGCGCGCTGCCCCTTTACGCCCTGCAGATCTTTTTCCAGAGCTTCTTCGCCACGGCAGGCAAACCGAACCTGGGCCTCTTCGTCACCACCTGCGCCGGTCTGACCAACGTCGTCCTCGACGCCGTCCTCGTCATCGGCCTGCCGCAGGAATACAAGCTGGCCGGTGCCGCCGTGGCGACGGCCGCCAGCGAAATAACCGGCGGCCTCATTCCCCTGATTTATTTCGCCCGCCCGAACAGCAGCATCTTACGGCTGGGGCGGACGCACTTCGTGCTTCCGGCCGTGTGGAAGGCTGTGACGAACGGGTCGTCGGAATTCGTCGGCAGCGTGACCATGAGCTTCGTCAGCACGGTGTACAACTTCCAGCTGCTGCGCTACATTGGCGAAGCCGGTGTCGCGGCCTACGGGTTCATGATGTACATCAGCATGATTTTTGCGGCAGCCTATGTAGGCTACTCCGTCGGGACGGCCCCCATCACGGGCTTTCACGATGGGGCCGGCGATTTCGCCGAAGTGCGCAGCGTGTTCCGCAAAAGCCTGGTCATCATCGCCGTCCTGGGCGTCTGCATGACCTGCTTCGCCGAACTGTCCGCCCGGCCGCTCGCCATGATCTTCGTCGGCTATGACGAAGCGCTGCTGCAGCTGTCCGTGGACGGATTCCGCAAGTTCGCCCTGTCCTTCCTCTTCATGGGCTTCGCCATTTACGGGTCCAGCTTCTTCACAGCCCTGAACGACGGCCTCACGTCGGCGCTCATCTCGTTCCTGCGGACCTTCGTCTTCGAGACCGCGTCCGTCTTCGTGCTGCCCCTGCTGCTGGGCATGTCCGGCATCTGGTATTCCATCGTCGTGGCCGAGTTCATGGCCATGGTGATGGTGGCGTTCTTCCTCTGGCACAAACGGAAGCAGGTCTTCGCCCTGTGAAGCGTCCCCGGCTGCAAAAACGAAACCTCCGCAAAACACGTGGTTCTGCGGAGGTTCTTGTTTGTCCGGATGCAGCCTGTCATTTGTACAGGGCATCGAAGAGCTTCTTCAGTTTTTCGTCGCGGGCCTTCGTCGCCGCGACATCTTTCCCGTCGGAGTAGTCGTAGAAGCCTTTGCCGGCCTTGACGCCGAGTTCGCCTTTGTCGTAATGCTCCTTCAGGAGGGCCGGGACGGCATGGCTGTCTGCCAGGTCCGGCACCAGGTATTCGGCAATGTGGTAGAACGTGTCGATGCCGCCGAAATCCACCGTTTCCAGCGGTCCGATGCAGGCCCAGCGGAAGCCCAGGCCGTATTTCATGACATCGTCGATGCCTTCGGGCGACACGACGCCCTGCTCCACCATGGACAGGGCTTCGCGGAGGACGGCAAGCTGCAGGCGGTTGGCCGCGAACCCGAAAACGTCCTTGTTCACGATGACGGGTTTCTTGCCGATGCGGACGGCCAGGTCGCGCACCGTTTCCGCTACATCCTGCCGCGTCTGGTCGTTCTTGATGATTTCAATCAGGAGGATCAGGGTCGGCGGGTTGAACCAGTGCATGCCCAGGAAGCGGTCCGGGTGCTTCACATGGGCCGCCAGGGTGTTGATGGACAGGCCCGATGTATTGGTAGCCACGATGGTATGGTCATCCACCACCCGGGAAAGTTTGTCGTAAAAGTCTGTCTTGATCTGGAGGTTTTCCGTCACGCTTTCCACAATCAGGTCGACATTCGCAATGTCTTCGAGCTGCGTCGTGTAATGAATCTTTTCGCGCGAGGCGGCGCTGATATGCGTTTTCGCCTTTTCCAGCGTCGGGGCCCGGTGGTTCCACAAGGTCACGTCGAATCCTTTGGCGGCAAAGATGTCCGCCATGGAATAGCCCATGGTGCCGGCGCCGGCAATACCAATCTTCTGAATGCTCATTATAAGATCTCCTTTCGAAGTTAAATGACCATTTAACTGGCTCTGCCTATATCATAACACCGGTATACCCTGCGGGCAACCTGCCGCCGTCAGCGCGCGTGCTTTTCCCAGAAGGCCGTGGCGTGATCCACCCAGCCCTGGGCCGCCGTGCCTTCGCCGAGGCCGAAGCCATGGTGCAGGCCGGGGAACACCTCAATTTGCGCGTCCTGCCCGGCTGCGCGGATCCGGGCGATGCGGTCCTCCATGGTGCGGTACCAGGCGATGCCGTCACTCGTACCCACATTGGCGTAAGTCGGCGGTTCCTTGCCTGTCACTTCGGACATGCCCGTATACTGCGTCACGATCATGGCCGGCTGCGGGTACGGCTTTTCCCCGAAAGCGGCCGTGCCGTAACTGCCGACCCAGGCCGCCATGCGGGCGCCGGCCGAGCCGCCCCACAGGGAATAGCCTTTCATGTCGATCTGCAGCCTGCCGGCGTTTTCACTCAAAAAGGCGATGGCCCGCGACAGGTCCTGGCAGGCCGTTTCCGCGCCGGGCCGGTAGATCAGCGCGAAGGCGTTGTACCCTTTTTTGGACAGTTCGAGGGCCACGGGGAAGCTGTCCTGCATGGCCCCGACATAGGCGAAGCCGCCGCCGGCGTTGACGATGGCCGTTTTGGCGCCCGGCCGGCCGCGGAAGAAGAAGAGGCCCGTGTCCCTTTTGGCACTGTCGGCCCGTTTTTCCTGTTCCGTGTAGATATCGTAAAAGACCGTCCGGCCTGCTGCCGCTTCGCGGTGCAGGTAATTCACGATTTCCACGGTCTTGCGCGGATTGATGTTGTTGTACCAGACCAGGTCCAGCTTGCCCAGCGTATCCCCGCTGTAATAGCCTTTCTGGACTGGGAACAGGAGGCGGCCGTAGTTTCCGAAGGCCGGATCCGCCACGACGGTGCGGATCGGCGTGGCCGCCGTATAGGGGCCGCCGGCCGTACCGGAGCCGCTCCCCTTGTCAGCCGGCCCGGCCGGTGCCGCCGAGCTGCCGCAGGCCGAGACAAGCAGCAGGAGGGACGACAGGAACAAAGCAGGCAGAAAATGTTTCTTAGGCATGATGCAATCCTTTCTCCATCTGTGATATGCATAACAAATAAGCGCAGGCAACGCCATGCCTGCGCTTTTATCGTAGCATACAATCCCGCTGTCCAGGATTCCAATCTGCCATAGTCACTATGCTATTTATTTATGGTTAGAGATACTTTCCCGTCAGGCTGTCCGGGCAGGCCTTCACGTCGCGCAGCGTACCGGCCGCGACGACCTTGCCGCCTTCTTCCCCGCCGCCCGGTCCCAGGTCCACGATATAGTCCGCGTTGCGGATGACGTCCAGGTCATGCTCGATGACGAGGACCGTGGCACCCTGGTCCAGCAGGGTCTGGAAGACCTGCAGCAGCGTCTGCACGTCGAGGGGATGCAGGCCGATGGTGGGTTCGTCGAAGACGAACAGGGAGTCCGCCTGCGGACGCCCCATTTCACTGGCCAGCTTCAGGCGCTGGGCCTCACCGCCGGAAAGGCCCGGCGTCTCTTCGCCCAGGGTCAGGTAGCCCAGGCCCAGATCGTGCAGGACCTGCAGGCGGCGCAGCACCAGGGGCAGGCCTTTGCAGGCCTTGAGGGCCTCGTCGACGCTCATGGCCATGAGCTGCGGCAGGCTGTAGGAAAGACCGTCCTTGTTCGTCCAGCGGATGGCGCCCGCTTTCGCGGCGTAGCGCGTGCCGCGGCAGTCGGGACAGGTGATTTCCACATCGGGCAGGAACTGCACGTCGAGGCTGATAGTGCCCGTCCCGTCGCAGGTCGGACAGCGCAGGGCGCCCGTGTTGTACGAAAAGGCCCCCGGTTTCCAGCCGGCCGCTTTCGCTTCGTCCGTTTTGGCGAAGACCTTGCGGAGCTGGTCGTGCACATCGGCATAGGTCGCCACGGTGGAGCGCACGTTGATGCCGATGGGCGTCGCGTCAATCAGCTTCACCTGCGTGATGCCCCCGCCGTCGACGGAATGCACGTGCGGCGGCAGCGGTTCGCCCGCCATCTGCGCCGTCAGGGCAGGAATCAGGCTTTCCAGGACCAGCGTCGTCTTGCCGGACCCGGACACGCCGGTCACGACGGACAGGCGCCCCTTCGGAAAGACCACGTCCAGGGGTTTCACCGTGTGGATCGGCCCGGTCGTCAAATGAATCCGCCCAATGTCGAACAAATGGGCTTTGGCAATGGGTTTCCGGATCCGGACGGCCGCCTTGCCGGACAGGTACGGTCCGATGACGGACGCCGGGTTCCGTTCCATATCGGCTATGGTGCCGGCGGCAATGACCTGCCCGCCTTCGGCACCGGCTTTCGGCCCCATTTCAATCATCCAGTCCGCCCTAGAGAGGATGCGCGTGTCGTGATCCACGAGGACGACGGAGTTGCCGTCGGCCACCAGGTCGTCCATCACGCCGGAAAGGCCGTCGATGTTGGCCGGGTGCAGCCCGATGGACGGTTCGTCCAGCACGTAGAGCACGCCCGTGGTGCGGTTGCGCACGGCCCGGGCCAGCTGCATGCGCTGGCGTTCGCCCGTGGACAGGGTCGACGCCGCCCGGTCCAGCGTAATGTACCCGAGGCCCAGATCCATAAGGCGTTTGGCCACGCTCTGGAAAGAGGCGCAGATACTCTGTGCCATGGGCCGCATAAAGTCCGGCAGGGAGGCCGGCACGCCGTTCACCCACTCCACGAGCTGCGAAAGCGTCATGGTGCAGGCCTCGTCGAGGGAAATCCCCCGCAGGCGCGGCGCCCGTGCCGCTTCGGAAAGGCGCGTGCCGTGGCAGTCCGGGCAGACATCGGTCTTCAGGAACTTTTCAACCCGTTTCATGCCCTTTTCGTCCTTCACGTGGGACAAGGCATTCTCCACGGTGTATTTGGCGTTAAAGTACGTGAAATCCATCTCACCGGTGGCGCCCGTGGTCTGGTTCTGGTAAATCATGTGCCGTTTGACGGCCGGCCCGTGGAACACGATATCCCGTTCCTTCGGCGTCAGGTCTTTGAAAGGCACATCGGTCCGGACGCCCATTTCGCGGGCGATATCCTTCATGAGGGACCACATGAGCGTCTGCCAGGGCAGCACAGCGCCCTCGTCGATGGTCAGGGTTTCGTCGGGCACCAGGGTCGACTCGTCGACGGTCCGGACCAGTCCCGTGCCGCCGCAGGTTTTGCAGGCGCCGCCGCTGTTGAAAGCCAGGTCTTCGGCACCGGGCCCGTAAAACTTCGCGCCGCACACGGGGCAGGTGATCTCCTTCATGGCCGCCACATGCAGGGACGGTTCCACATAGTGGCCGTTCGGGCAGCGGTGGCGCGCCAGGCGCGAAAACATAAGGCGCAGGCTGTTCAGCAGTTCCGTCGACGTGCCGAACGTGCTGCGTACGCCCGGTACGCCGGGGCGCTGGTGCAAGGCCAGGGCTGCCGGCACGTAGCGCACGTCGTCCACCTGGGCCTTCTCGGCCTGGGTCATACGGCGGCGCGTATAGGTGGAAAGGGCCTCCAGGTAGCGGCGGGACCCTTCCGAATAGAGCACGCCCAGGGCCAGGGACGATTTGCCCGACCCGGATACGCCGGCAATGGCCGTAATCGTGTGGAGCGGTACATCGACGTCGATTCCCTTCAGGTTATGCACCCGGGCACCGCGCACTTCGATGCAGGCCGGCTGTACCCTTTTCTTTGTCTTCATAAACAATATTCTCCTTACACTCACTGAATCAATGCAAACCATTCCGCAGTGAATCTTAAGGTTCAGGACGCTTTCACTGCCGCTTCGATATGGTCATATACATCGCCCAGGTTGTGGGCTGCCAGCTCCTTTTCAAAGGCTTGCTGGATCTGTTCCAGGGACTTGTCCAGCGCGGCATGGATGTTATGCCCGACGGGGCACAGCCTGTTCGGGTTTTCGTGGAAGCGGAACAGGTCGTCCCCGCTGTTGGTCTCCACGGCCTTATAGATGTCCAGATAGGTAATCCGGGAGAGCGGGCGGTTGATGGTGATGCCGCCGGGGCCGCGCTTCACGTCAATGATGCCCGCTTCCTGCAGCTGCAGCATGATGTTCCGGACAATGACCGGATTGGAGCCGATGCTGCCAGCCAGAAACGAGCTCGTGATTTTCTGTTTTCCTTCAAAGTATTTTGCAGCCATCAGGATATGGACGGCTATCGTGAATTTCGTCGATATCTGCATCGCATGCCACCTCTTACTTCTTTTATCTGCTGGTCTTCCCATTCAGCAGGGCCTCGTAAATCCGCAGACCGCTGTCTTCTGAAACATTTCTTGTTGTAATATATCATATTACATTTTTGATGTCAATTGATACATGACATCTTTATGGTATATCCCGTCCCCGTATCTTCCTGACCATATCTTATCAGCTTGAAACAGAACACCGGCATGGATTTTGTATCTCCATGCCGGTGTCTTTACTGTATTGGTTCCACCGGACCCGTCCCGGGCCCGGACCATCATTCCGGGGACAATTCAGGCTACCGCTTCAGCAGACGGCTCAACCCTTCACAGAACCAGGTGAATTCCTTATCTTTTCCCACTTCCAAAACCGTCCGGTTTCCTGGCCACGCGGTAATGTGCCCAGTCCAAATGCTCGTGGGTGGTTCCAGGCACTCCATATCCTTCAGGGCAAACCAGCCCTCGCTGGACGAAAGGATGCCGTCCCAAGTCAGGAGGAATCCATCGCGGGCGCTCCCCCTGATTGTGTTGTCGCAGAGGACCAGCACGTCTGCCGGATCCACATCCATGTTCTTGGCGTAGCTTGTCAGGGCGTTCGTCAATTTCTTGGGCGGTATTTCCGGGGCACAATACAGGTAGACGTGCCTGTCTCCCACCTGCCGGGCCAGCTGCTCCGTAAAGGCACGGAGTTCTTCCCTGCCGGGGCCTTCTCCCGGCTGGTGCGGGGCAGGGCTTGCCGAGGCAGGGGGAGCTCCGCATCCGCTATCCTCCGCCTCCTCTTCCGACAAATCCTCCCCGTCGCCGCCATCGGTCTCCTCTTCGTCCTCAAAGACACCGCAAGCCTCGGCGACGGCATATTCATCCTCTGAAAGGATCACTTCCTCCATCAACCATTTTGCAAACGATTCATCCAGTTCTCCGTAATCGCTTGCGGCAAAGGTGCAGAAGACAAAGCCCGTGTCGCTCTGGAGGGAATGGGTTTCATCCAGATGTACTCCGCTGAACGCACCCAGCGATTCCTTTTCCCCCTGGGAAGTACAGACGTCCCCCTCTTTCGTAATGAGAAAGCCTTTCTTCCCTTTGCCCCAGAAGAGCGCGTTCGCCGCATCACAGACGAGGAAGATTTCAGACGGCTCCACCTCCAGCTTGCCGCCGTATGCCTTCATGACATTGTCAAGGAGTCCGTCAGAAATATCGTCACCCAGATGGTAATGGGTTCCTTCCAGCATCCCGCCATGTTTTTCCTGCATATATTCCAGGCTTTCTTCAAAAGAACCGGCGGCCTTCAGACAAATCCGCTCCTTCTTCGTTTCCTCTGTTTCCGGCTGAAGTGCCGCCGCTGCATCGTACCAGGCCATGGCCTTGGTATAATCGTATACGTCCAGGTCCCCGTTTCCCCGCAATTTCGCAGCCTTCAGCATGGCTGCCGCATTCTTGCCGGCAGCCGCTTCTTCATAGTACTTCAGGGCTTCCGCATAGCGGCCGTCTGCCTGGCAGGTATCGCCACAGGCAAGGTTGACACGCGACAGCGGGGCCGCTGCTTCGCCTATCCCGTCTTGCAACGCTGTAGAAAGGTAATTCCGTGCCTGTGCCAAATCCTTTTCACAGCCGGTCCCTTCCGCATAACAAAGTCCCGCATGCAGGCATGCCTGGGAATCATGAGATGCAGCACCTTTTCGATACCACTGGAACGCGCTTTCCGGATCGTTCCGCTCTTCATAAGACCGGCCCATCCGGACACAGGCCGGGCCGTAACCGGCCTGTGCGGACTGAAGAAAGAGGCTGGCAGCGCCTTGCTTGTCGCAATCCGTGCCTTTTCCGCTTTCCTTTAAGAGAGCCAGCTCGTAGCAGCCCTCAGGACTGCCGCAACTTGCGGCCTCCTCATACAAGGCGCATATCGCTGCCCAGTCCGTATCGTCACCGGCCTCCCGGGCTTTTTCTGCGCCTTTCAGGTCCCAGGCGGCCAGCGTCCTGCGGGCTTCCTCATGACCCCGTGCGGCACAGCGGCGCAGGTATGCCAAGGCGCGGGCTTCGTCCGCATCCTTGTATTTCTGATAGTCATTAAAAAGGATTGTCTGGAACGCAGGGGTTTGGGCGGCCTTCTTCACCCGCTCTACCGCTTCTTCCGCTCCCTCTACGCCCCGGGCGGCAGCTTTTTCATAATACACGGCGGCCTTGTCAAAATCCACTCCATCCGGCAGGCCCTTACCCGCCTCATACAGCTGGCCGGCTCTGAAAGCGGCCTTCCCGTGGCCCGCATCAGCGGCTTTGAAAAGGTATGTATAATCCGGGCTTCCGTCCTTTTGGCCGGCCATCTTGAAGTATTCCCAAGCCGCATCGGCTTCTCCCATTTCCGCTGCCACCTGCAGCCATTTAGCCGCTTCGTCAGACTGCTGCCGCTCCCGGCAGACAAGGCCCAGGCGATACATGCATTCTGCATCGCCCATATCCGCACCAGCCTGATACGCCGCCGCGGCTTTTTCCAAGTCTTTCCCGTCCAAGGCCTTTTGTGCCTCTGCCTTCTGGTTTTCGACCTGGGCAGATTCCGTGGCCGCATAAGGCGGTGCAAAATGGACATGGTAAAAGCGGATTTTTTTGGCTGCAAAATCAATGGGGGCTATGGCGTCACAGTCAAACTGCAAATTCTCCCCGAACCCGTAATACGAAATATTCTCCAATTCAGGATAGAAGGGAATGGTCAGATTGCTGCCATTGATGAGGACCTTCCGGTCCGCGAAGCCTTCAGGATACTGTTCGAAGATATAGCGGAGCATGGCCATCATCTCAGGCCCTTTAATGGCATACCCTTCGTGGATTCCCAGGCACGACACCCAATCCGGAAAAGTAAGGCTGCCTGGCTGCCGCCAGTCATGCCATAACGCAAGAGCCAGGGAAAGCCCTTCCCCTTCCTTATCCGCGACTTCCAGGACATCCGGGATGGCTTCCGGCATCAATTCCACCATAGCCCGGTAGACACCAAAGCTCGAACCCGTACGGGGCAGACAATCACAGTAGGCCTGCATCGCCATATCCTTGGTATACCGGCCGTTTTTCAACATGGCATCGATATTGGCCATCCGGCTCTTCACCTCTTTAGTTGTAAAGGAATAGTCGGGCAGTCTGCCATGTTCTACCAGAATCTGGACGATCTCATTGACCAGCCAGACCGAGATGATGCTCTCTGTGATATCGCTGCAAATGGAGGGATAATCGCGTCTGTCCACCCGCTCGCGGATGAATTTCCTGGCCCGGCCGTCATACGTATTGCCGGTAATGGTTCGTCCCAGGGCGCTCAGGCCATCTTGTGCCATATTGAGCATCCCCGCTTTGACGGCTCCCGAAATAGCGCCGCTGATGCCAAACCCGCCGCCCTGCCAGTGGGCCTTGTTGGCTTCCTTTTCCAAGCCGAGCTGTTCCAAAAAGCGGGCGATTTCCGCCTTATCCTCCATGAGTCCCTTTATCAGGTCTGTCTCACAGAATCTATCCGTGATTTTTTCCGTGAGATCATCCATGCTTACCACTTCGACGCCATGATCGATGAGCACTTCAAGTGCCGCCGTAAAGGAAGGGCCGCACTGCGAAAAAATGACCTTGCTCAGGTCTCCGGCCAGTTCCGCGGGATCCGTGTAGTTCTCCGAATGGATCTTTTCCTGAATCTCGTCATAAACCAAACGGCTCCGGCGTTCCCCTTCTATGTTGAACGGCCTCCACAACTGCCGCCGCAGCGCCAGAGGTTCCGGAAAATCAATATGATACTTGGAAAGGAGGACCATATGGCTGCCCGGCACCTCCGGCAAAGCCGGTTCCTGTTCTGCAGCCTGGTCATTTTCTGCTGCTGTTGCCGCAGGAACCGTTTCTTCCGGTGCAGCAGCTGCTGCATTTTCCGGCGCCGCAGCACTTCCGGCCGAATCCGCCGGCTGGCCGGCTGTGCCCTTTTCATCCATGCCCTCCGGCACCTTGGCTCCACAACGAAAACAAAACTTTGCCTGATCCGGCAGCTTCGTACCACAATTCATGCAAAACATGCCCATACCTCCTGCATCGTAGTAACGGAATTCTCCCTATCTATTTCTGATGAAGCAGTGTATTTTGGTGGATCATATTTATTTTACCACGGAAGACGGTATCCGTTAACAGGAAGCCGGCCAAGTCCGTCGGGAATAACCGGAGAAAGCACCTGTTCCTCATCCCGCATGTGCGGGACACGGCGAGGCCAATGCCTGCTTTGCTTGACAGGGCGGACCGAAAAACACAAAAAGGACAGTGGCTGTAAAATCCACTGTCCTCATGCCTCCCATGAACTATATATAGGATTCTTTATTCCCACTCGATGGTCGCGGGCGGTTTGCTCGTGATATCGTAGACCACGCGGTTCACGCCGTTCACCTCGTTGACGATGCGGCGGGAAATGACGTCGAGTACGCTGAAGGGGATGTGTGCCCAGTCGCTGGTCATGCCGTCCGTCGACAGCACGGCGCGCAGGGCGATGGTGTAGCAGTAGGTGCGGTCGTCGCCCATGACACCGACGCTGCGGATGTTGGGCAGGCAGGCGAAGTACTGCCAGATTTTGCGGTCCAGGCCGGCATTGGCGATTTCCTCGCGGAAGATCGCGTCGGCTTCCCGCACAATGGCCAGCTTATCTTCGGTGACTTCGCCGAGGACGCGGATGGCCAGGCCCGGTCCCGGGAAGGGCTGGCGCCATACCAGATTGTCGGGAATGCCCAGTTCCGTGCCGACGGCCCGGACTTCGTCCTTGAACAGTTCGCGCAGCGGTTCGATGAGCTGCAGGTCCATGTCCTTCGGCAGGCCGCCTACGTTATGATGACTCTTGATGGTTGCGCTCGTGCCGGTGCCGCCGCTTTCCACGACGTCCGGGTAGATGGTGCCCTGGACCAGGAAATCGACCTTGCCCAGTTTGCGCGATTCTTCGTCAAATACATGAATGAATTCGGCGCCGATGATCTTGCGTTTCTGCTCCGGATCCGAGACGCCTTTCAGTTTGCCCAGGAAACGGTCCTTGGCGTTGACGCGGACGAAGTTCATGTCAAAGGTATCCTTAAACACCTTCTCCACCTGGTCGCCTTCGTCTTTGCGCAGCAGGCCGTGATCCACGAAGATGCAGGTCAGCTGTTTGCCGACCGCCTTGTGTACCAGCACGGCCGCGACGGAGGAATCGACACCGCCGGAGAGGGCGCAGAGCACTTTCTTGTCGCCGACTTTGGCCTTGATTTCCGCCACTTTGCGTTCCACAAAGGACTTCATGTTCCAGTCGCCGGAGAGTTCGCAGATGTCGAAGAGGAAGTTCCGGAACAGTTTCCGGCCGAACGGCGTATGCTCCACTTCGGGATGGAACTGGACGGTGTAGAACTTTTTGTCCTCGTTGATCATGGCCGCGATGGGGCAATCCGACGTCGAGGCCACCGGCGTGAAGCCTTCCGGCACTTTGGACACGAAATCCGTATGGCTCATCCAGCAGATGTTGTTCTCTTCCAGGCCGCGGAACAGTTTGCAGTTCGTCTGCAGCACGATGGACGTTTTGCCGTATTCATGCGTGTTGGCGCTCGAAACGGTGCCGCCCAGGGTCTGGGCCGTAAACTGGTGGCCGTAGCAGATGCCCAGTACCGGCACGCCCAGCTGGAACACGCCGGCATCCACCTTGGGTGCGTTTTCCACGTAGACACTGGCGGGGCCGCCGGACAGGATGATGGCCGCCGGTTCCTTGGCCTTGATCCGCTCCAGCGTCGCCGTGTACGGCAGGATTTCGCAATATACGCCGCATTCCCTGACGCGGCGGGCAATCAGCTGTGCATACTGGGCACCGAAATCGATGACCAGCACGAGTTCATGTTTTTGTTCGCTCATTCGCTTTTGGCAATCCGGCCCGCGGCCGGAAGCTGCCGCCTCCTTTCCCATAGGGACCCACAACTTACTTTCAATTATATGAAAAATATATCATAGTTCCCCTGGATTCGCAACAAGCAAAGGCTGTCCGGCGCCGGATTAACGGATGGCGTCCGTGTAGGCCTGCGCGATGCGGGTCAGTTCGTCCCAGGCATGGCGTTCCGCCCGGTCCTTATTGATCAGGTTGCCGCCGATGCCGAAGCCGTCATAGCCGGCATCCAGGTAAGTGCGGATGTTCTCCACACTGATACCGCCCACGGCGGCCAGCTTCACCTGCGACAAAGGTGCCTTGATGGCCTTGACATAGGCCGGCCCCAGCAGGGAGGCCGGGAAAATCTTCACGATGTCCGCGCCGGCCATCCAGGCCGTCTTCACTTCGGACGGCGTCATGGCCCCGGGCATGGAGAGCAGGCCCAGTTCCTTCGTCTTATGAATGACCGCCACGTCCATGTCGGGCGAAATCATGAATTCCGCACCGGCTTTGGCGGCCGCTTCGACCTGTTCCGGCGTCAGGACCGTGCCGGCGCCGATATGCATACGGCCTGCGAAATGTTCCTGCAGCAGCGCGATGCTGCGCAGCGTGTCCCGGGAATTTTCCTCCGACGCCATGTCGAAGGTCACTTCGAGGAAGCGGATGCCGCCCCGGTATACGGCTTCTGCCGCTTCAACGATGTCTTTGCTGCGGACGCCGCGGACGATGGAGACGATCTTTCGTTCTGCCAGTTCGGGCATCAGTTTGTGTACTTCGTGCTGAATCATAGGGACTCCTCCTGTATCAGGCCCCGCAGGGACGCCAGTTCCAGCGCTCCCCGGCCGGCCAGTGTTTCCTGTAATTCTTCCGGTACCAGTTCCGTGCGCCAGTGCTGCTGTCCGAAGAGGCACGCATAGGCCTGCTGCATCACCGGACGGCCCGCCACGAGGAAGGCCGCCTTGTCCAGGCTGCCAAAGAGCGGGCGCTGGGACAGGGTCTTCCAGTCATCGCCCAGAAGCAGGCCCAGCAGGTAGTTTTGCGCTTCCAACGGCTTGTCGTGGAAAAACTGCTCGTGGATACGGCACAAAAAGGCGCCGTGCCCCAGGCCTGTCGAGGCGCCCCAGCGGACGCCGCGCAGGAACGGTTCCGGCAGGAAGCGGTCCGCGAACCCGCGGTCTACGCTGCTCGCCAGGATGCTGTTCTCCGTCAGGTTCTGCAGCAGTTCGCCCGTGAGTGACGTGAGGCATCCGGCAATGCGCCCGTCCTCCGTCACGGCGATGTACTTGTTGTGCGAGCCGGGCAGAACGAGGACCGTCGCCCCCTGCGGCCGATAGTGGGCCAGAAGGGCTGCCGCTTCCGTCTCCTCGCCGCGCATCATATCCATGGACAGGCAGTTCTCCTCCGTCAGTTCCTTGTCCGCCATGTTCTTCACGCCGGGCACGAACCAGAACGGCGTATCGCCCGCCAGTTCCGGAAACCGCCGTTCCACCATGCGGGACGCCAGTTCTTCCGGCCGGAGGGGCGCTGTCTCGTGGGGGATTTCCACCAGGCCCAGGTTCGACGTCAGCATGCCCGAAGCAACGATGAGGCCGATATCCTTCCGGGAAACGCCGGCTGCCGCGGCCGCCTCATCGAGCAGCTTGCGGATGGTTTCCTTCAATTTGCGGTCCGACCCTTCCATGGCCGTCACCCGCACACCGACCGGTGCGGCCGCCTTGCTGAGCAGGCGCCCGTTTTGCCATAACAGGACGCGCGTATTCGTCGTGCCGCCGTCCATTGTCGCAATCACCATGGTACACACTTCCTTTTCCTTACTCCCCTATTGTAGCAGAAATAAGGTCAGAAGCGCCAGTTTAATCCGGCGCGTATAACAAAAACGGGCGGATTTCCGGCCGTATCGTTAGATACATCGTCGAAAACCCGTCCGTAAACGGTTTACACGTATGCAGTTTTGAGGGTGTTCAGTCGTCGTCCTCTTCTTCGCTGCCGGCGTTTGCCTTCAGGCGTTTAGCCGTTTTCTGCTGGCTGATCAGGGCCAGGACCAGGGAGATGGCTGCCAGAATGAAGAGCGTCATGGCGATGGGATGGCCGATGAACTGCGTGGCGTCGCCCTGGGCGATGACCAGGAACCGGCGCAGGTTGCTTTCCGCCATAGGCCCGAGGATGAGGGCCAGCAGGATGGGCGCCAGGGGGAATCCGTAGCGCTGCATCAGGAAGCCGATGACACCGAAGGCCAGGGTCAGAAACACGTCGAAGAGGCTGTTGCGCATGGAGTAGGAACCGGTCATGGACAAAATGAAGATGATCGGCAGCAGCAGGCGCTTGTCCATGGCGATGACCTTGGAGAAGAAGCGCACGCCGATGGCTCCCAGGATGAACATGGCGATGTTGGCCACGAGCAGGGAGGCAAAGACCATGTAGACGACGTCCATGTGGTCCTTGTACAGCAGCGGGCCGGGCTGGAGGCCGTGAATGATGAAGGCGCCGAGCAGGATGGCCGTGACGGAGTCGCCGGGCACACCCAGGGACAGCAGCGGAATCATGGCGCCGCCGGAGCAGCCGTTGTTGGCCGATTCGGAGGCCGCCACGCCTTCAATCATGCCGGTACCGAATTTTTCCGGCGTCTTGGAGGAACGCTTGGCTTCGCCGTAGGAAACGAAGGCTGCGATATCGCCGCCGGCACCGGGAATGGACCCGATGAAGGAACCGATGATGCCGCCTTTGACGTACGTGGACAGGCAGCGCTTCATATCCTTGACCGTCGGCAGGACCTGCGTCACCTTTTCCGCCTTGATCTTCTTGCCGGGAGCGAAATTCTCCACGTTGGAAAGAATTTCCGAAACGGCGAACAGGCCGATCAGGGTCGGGATGAAAGGAGGTCCTTCATAGAGCTGCATGTTGCCGAAGATCCAGCGGGGATATCCCGAAATGGGGTCGGACCCGATGGTGCACAGCAGCAGGCCGAAAAGGCCGGACATGATGCCCTTGACGACGGAGTTGCCCGAAATGGATACGATGACGGACAAACCGAAGATGGCCAGGGCGAAATATTCAGCAGGGCTGAACTTCAATGCGAATTTCGAAATCTGCGGCGACAGGAACGTCATGATGCCGCAACCGATGAGGCCGCCGATGAAGGAGGCCCAGAGGCTCATGGACAGCGCGCGGCTGCCCTGCCCTTTCTGTCCCAGGGGATAGCCGTCGAGCAGCGTGGCCGCCGCCGCAGGCGTACCGGGGGTACGGATCAGGATGGACGCGATGGAGCCGCCGTACATGGCGCCGCAATACAGACCAAGGAGCATGCCGATGGACACGTCCATGTCCATGCCGAAACTGAACGGAACCAGCAGGGCCACGCCCATGGTCGCCGTCAGGCCGGGGATGGAGCCGACGAGGATGCCGCCCAGCGCACCGGCGAACACGACAGCCAGATGGGATGGCTGGAGCACGTTCAGCAAAGCCGATAAATACATTGCAAAATCCATAAGATTATTCCACCTTAATTCTCAAAAATTTATGGGAGAGCGCCTGTCACCACGGCAGCATGCCGTCCAAAATACCGGCAGGCAGCTGAATCTGCAACATAATCTGGAATGCGAAAATAACGATCGCAATCGTGAGGACGCTGCTCAGGAACATCTTTCCGTAGGACCTGAACTGCAGCATGTACATCATGAACATCATGAACAGGAGCGAATCGATGATGAAACCGAGTATGGGAAGCAGTGCCGCATAAACCACGGCGGCAACAAAGACGATCAACGCGCGGCGGATGCCGGGGTTTTTCAGGGAAATGGATTTACCGTCGCCGACGGCACCGCTCACGAAGGTCTGCACCAGCAGGCCGGCCGAAGCGATGGCCATGGCCACGGCCATGACGCGCGGGAAGAATTCCGGTCCCAGGATCATGATCTTGTCATAGGGGAAATCGGCACTGGAAATCCACACGTAGGCGCTCAGCAATAATCCTATGATTCCAAAGACGATATTTGCTTTCTTCATTTCAAAAACACCCTTATAGAAAAGGGACAGCCAGTCGGAACGGCCGGCTGTCCCAAGATTAACGGAGACTTGGATTATTTTTTCTTCAGGCCGATGGAGTCCATGGTCTTGTCGACCAGTTCCGCGTTTTCAGCCAGGAATTTCGCGAATTCGTCCGGGCCCTGGTAAGCCAGGTTCAGGCCGGCCTTCTTCGTGTAGGAGATAAATTCCTGATCCTTCATGGCTTTCGAGAAGATGTCGACGATCTGGCTCTTGACAGCCGGATCTACGCCCTTCGGCAGGCCGATGCCGCGCCAGGTACCGAATACGACGTCAACGCCCTGTTCCTTGAAGGTCGGAACATCCGGGAACAGCGGGTCACGCTTGGTGTCCATGACACCCAGGATCTTCAGCTGGCCGGCTTTGACCTGGGACTGAACTTCGGCGACGGATACGGATACGGCCTGGATATGATGGCCGACCAGTGCCGTTACAGCCGGGCCTGCGCCTTCGAACGGAACGTGTTTAACCTTGATACCGGTCTTCTGGGCCATCAGGCCGGCAGCGATATGCCAAACGGAACCAGGAGCGGAGTTGCCGATGCTGATTTCGTCCGGATGCTTCTTAGCGTATTCCACGAATTCCTTCAGGTTGTTGTACGGAGCGTCCTTCGGAACCGTCAGGGCTGCTGCGTCCGTGTTGACGCGGATGACGGGGTCGAAGTCCTTATAGGTGAACGGAGCCAGTTTCTGCGGCGGCATGGAGTTCAGTTCGAACGTGATCATGCCGATCGTGTATCCATCAGGTTTTGCCTTCATGATGGCTGCATGGCCCGTAGCACCGCCGCCACCGGTGACGTTGGAAACCGTGATGGTCTTGCCCTTCGTCTCTTTTTCAGCTGCTTTGCACAGTGCGCGCAGCACGGCGTCCGTGCCGCCGCCGGCGCCCCACGGGCAGATCATGGTGATGTTCTTCGTCGGGTAATCGACTTTCTTGGTGGCACCCTTCTTGTCACCACCGCCGCCGCAGCCTGCCAGTAACAGGGACAGGGTCAACGCGGATACTGCTGCAACTGTTAAACCTTTCTTCATGGATTTACTCCTCCTTAGAAGTTAAATTTATATTGCCAGCCGGGGAACCGCCCCGGCCGCAGATACCGGAATCAGGGCTGTTTGCCGATGTAGGCGAGGATGCCGCCGTCGACGTACAGGATATGGCCGTTTACGAAGTTCGACGCGTCGGAAGCGAGGAAGATGGCCGGACCTTCCAGATCTTCCGGGGTGCCCCAGCGGGCTGCCGGCGTCTTGGAAATGATGAACTTGTCGAACGGATGGCGGCTGCCGTCGGGCTGGATTTCCCGCAGCGGAGCCGTCTGGGGCGTGGCGATATAGCCCGGCCCGATGCCGTTGCACTGGATGTTGGCCCCGCCGTATTCGGCGCAGATGTTGCGGGTCAGCATCTTCAAACCGCCCTTGGCGGCGGCGTAGGCCGACACGGTCTCGCGGCCCAGTTCGCTCATCATGGAGCAGATGTTGATGATTTTGCCGTGCCCCTGGCGGATCATGCCGGGGATGACGGCCTTCGACACGATGAACGGGGCGTTCAGGTCGATGTCGATGACCTGGCGGAATTCCGCAACGCTCATTTCCGTCATGGGAATGCGTTTGATGATGCCTGCATTGTTGACGAGGATGTCGATGGTGCCCAGGTCCCGCTCGATGTCGGCGACGAGCTTCTTCACCTGCTCTTCGTCAGTCACGTCGGCGATATAGCCTTTCGCATCGATTCCTTCCGCCGTGTAATCCTTCAGTGCCTGGTCCAGATGCTTCTGACTCCGGCAGTTGAAGGCAATCTTGGCGCCTGCCTTGGCGAAGGCCCGCGCAATGGCGAACCCGATACCGTAAGCGGCACCCGTCACCAGGGCCACACGGCCCTTCAGACTGAACATGTTTTCAAAAGACATACCTGTTGTCATTTTACCGCTTCTCCCTTGCTCCACACACTGCCGCGCCCTTGTCTCAGCGCAGGTCCGTGTTCTTGATGTCGTCCATGTCGGTGAAGGTCTTGTTTTCGCCGCCCATGGCCCAGATGAACGTATAGTTCGACGTGCCGCAGCCCGCGTGGATGCTCCAGGAAGGACTGATGACGGCGTCATAGTTCTGCATCACGATATGGCGCGTTTCCTGCGGCTGTCCCATAAAGTGGAACACGACATTGTCTTTCGGGATATCGAAATAGAAATAGACTTCCATGCGGCGTTCGTGCGTATGGGCCGGCATGGTGTTCCAGACGCTGCCCGTCTTAAGGCTCGTCATGCCCATGGAAAGCTGGCACGTTTCCAGTACATCGGGATGGATGAACTGGTTGATGACACGGTCATTGGAAGTTTCCGCGCTGCCGCAGGGCACCTTGCGGGCCTGTTCGATGGTCAGCAGCGTGGTCTTGCAGGGCTTGTGGGCCGGGGCCGAAACCATGTAGAACAGGGCCGGTTCCTTTGCGTCGTCGCTGTGGAACGTGACTTCCTTCGTACCCATGGTCACGTAGAGGCAGTCCTTGTGGCCCAGTTTGTAGGCCGTGCCGTCGCAGGTGATGACGCCCGCGCCGCCCACGTTGAAGATGCCGATTTCCCGGCGTTCCAAAATGAATTTGGTGCCGAAGCTGTGCCATACATCGATGCCGTCATCGAGGGACACGGTCTTCGTCACGGGTTTGCAGCCGAACACGACCATGCGGTCCACATGGGAATACACGGCCTGCACCGTGTCATCCCGGAACAGCCCGGAAATGTGGAATTCCTTGCGGATCTCCTCCGTCGTGTACCGTTTCATGTCGTTCGGATTGGCCGAATAGCGAATATCCATACTCTGTCCGAATCTCCTTCCGCTTGGTAATACTTACGTAATACCTGTGTAAACATTCCTGTCAATACACACATCTGTCACATTTAATACACAATCATTATAGCATAGACGAACCATTTTGTTGCGTTATTTCGCAAATTTTCACCGATTTAAGAAAGCTTTGAACACTTGTCCCTGCGGGTCGTTTAATGTCCCTTTTAAATCGTATAAACTTGCATAAAATGCAAAAAAGTCCCGCCCCTGAGGGGCAGGACTTTCTGTACTGCAATCCGTATAGGGTTTTCCGGACCGGCGCTGCTTACATCATGCCGGGCATACCGCCCTGCGGCATAGCCGGTGCAGCGGTCTTGGGTTCCGGTTTGTCGGCGACCAGGGTTTCCGTGGTCAGCACCATGGCGGCAATGGAGGCCGCGTTCTGCAGGGCGCTGCGGGTTACCTTCGTCGGATCGACGATGCCGGCATCGATCATGTCGACGTACTTTTCGTTCAGGGCATCGAAGCCGACACCCTTCTTGGAATGTTTTACCTTGTCGACGATGACGGCGCCTTCCAGGCCGGCGTTGTGGGCAATCTGGCGGACCGGTTCCTCGATGGCGCGGCGGACGATCATGATGCCCGTCTTTTCATCGCCCGTGGCTTTGATCTTGTCCAGGGAGGACTGTGCTTCCAGCAGGGCCGTGCCGCCGCCGGCGACAATGCCTTCGGCTACGGCTGCGCGGGTAGCGTTCAGGGCGTCTTCGATGCGCAGTTTCTTATCTTTCAGTTCCACTTCCGTAGCGGCGCCGACTTTGATGACGGCTACGCCGCCGGACAGTTTGGCCAGGCGTTCCTGCAGTTTTTCCTTATCGAAGGTGGACGTGGTGTCCGGAATCTGGGCGCGGATCTGTTCGATGCGGGCCTTGATGGCATCCTTGTCGCCACCGCCGTCGACGATGGTGGTCAGTTCCTTGCTGACGCGGACCTGGCCGGCGCTGCCCAGATCTTCCATGGAAGCGCTGTCCAGCTTGCGGCCCATTTCTTCGCTGATGACGGTAGCGCCCGTCAGGATGGCGATATCCTGCAGCATGGCCTTGCGGCGGTCACCGAAGCCAGGAGCCTTGACGGCTACGGCCTTGAAGGTGCCGCGCAGTTTGTTGACGACCAGCGTTGCCAGCGCTTCGCCTTCTACATCTTCCGCGATGATCAGCAGTTCACGGCCTGCCTGCACCACTTTTTCCAACACGGGCATGATGTCCTGGATGACGTTGATCTTGCGGTCCGTGATGAGCACCAGGGGGTTGTTCATGACGGCTTCCATCTTTTCCGGATCCGTCGCCATGTACGGGGAAATGTAGCCGCGGTCGAACTGCATGCCTTTGACCGTTTCCAGATGGGTTTCCATGGTCTTGGATTCTTCGACCGTGATGACACCGTCATCCCCGACCTTTTCCATGGCGTCGGCAATCAGGCCGCCGATTTCTTCGTCGCCGGCGGAAATGGAGGCAACCTGTGCCTTGGCTTCCTTGGTGACGACTTTCTTGGAGTTCTTCTGCAGGGCGTCAACCAGCGTGTTCACAGCGGTCTTGATGCCCTTCTTCAGGATCATGGGGTTGGCACCGGCAGCCACGTTCTTCATGCCTTCGTTGATCATGGCCTGGGCCAGCAGCGTTGCGGTCGTGGTGCCGTCGCCGGCCACGTCGTTCGTCTTGGTGGCGACTTCCTTGACCAGCTGGGCGCCCATGTTTTCAAACGGGTCTTCCAGTTCGATGTCCCGGGCAATCGTCACACCGTCGTTGGTGATGGTCGGGGCACCGTATTTCTTATCGAGCACGACGTTGCGGCCTTTGGGTCCCAGGGTGACCTTGACGGCATCCGCCAGTGCATTGACGCCGCGTTCCAGGGAGCGGCGAGCTTCTTCGTTGAATAAAATCTGTTTAGCCATAATTCAGTCTCTCCTTTACTTATTCCACAACTGCCAGAATATCGCGTTCATTCAGGATCAGCAGCTTCTTGCCTTCGTACTTGACTTCCGTTCCGGAATATTTGGCGAACACGACGGTTTCGCCGGCTTTGACGTCGACAGGAACGCGCTTGCCATCCACCAGGGAGCCTTTGCCGACGGCCAGGACCTTGCCCTGCATCGGTTTTTCCTTCGAAGCCGTGTCAGGGATATAGATGCCGCTGGCGGTCTTTTCCACCGCTTCCTGAACTTCCACAACAACATTTGCGCCTAAGGGTCTTAACATTTGCAATGATCTCCTTTCTGATCCGCATCGTGCGATGCGCCGGCCGCCTTGCGTCCGGACTATGTCTGAATGAGTTGGTTTTCTTGTCTTATTAGCACTTTTATGTATCGAGTGCTAAATTCAATTATCATTATAGCAATAGTTCGTAAAAATGCAATAGTCAAAATGACAAATTATGGTCATTTTACAATTTTTTCACGCAGAACGTTAAAAATCACGGTTGAAACTGACAAAATAAGATGTAAAACAACGAAAACGGACCGCAAAATCTCATTTTTTGCCGGCAAAATTGAAAAAAACGCTGTTTTTTCGAATTATGTAATTTTATGTATATTATAATCCATAAAAAAGCAGGAGCGGCGCCCGCGCAGTGCCGCGGGGCACGTTCCTGCAAGTTTTCCGCGGCTCAGCCCAGCTTCAGGGCCGGGTCGGCGTTCAGGTCCAGGGGACTGCGGCCGCCGGCCGCATACTGATAATATCCGCGGCAGGCGATCATGACGGCGTTGTCCGTGCAGAGGATCTTCGTCGGATGGACGAGGCGCGCCCCGACGCTTTCCGCCGCGGCGGCCAGCTTGTCCTGCAGGGTCTTGTTGGCCGACACGCCGCCGGCCAGGACGATTTCCTTCAGGCCCGTCTCCTTCAGGGCCAGGACGCTCTTCTGGACGAGGACGTCCGTCACGGCATCCTGGAAGGAAGCCGCCACATCGGCCTTGTTGACGGGCCGGTGCGCCTGTTCCTGGTTATGCAGGTAGTTGATGACCGATGACTTCATGCCGCTGAAGCTGAACTCGAACGGATTGTCGAGCATGGCGCGCGGGAACTCGATGGCCTTCGGGTCGCCCTCCAAGGCCAGCTTCTCGATTTCCGGGCCGCCGGGATAGGGCATCCCCATGACGCGGGCCACCTTGTCGAAGGCTTCGCCGGCCGCGTCGTCGCGGGTCTGGCCCAGCATTTCAAAGGAATTGTAACCCGTCACCTTGAGCAGGGCCGTGTGGCCGCCGGACACGACGAGGGCCAGGAACGGCGGTTCCAGGTCCGGATCGTTCAGGAAGTTTGCGAACACGTGTCCCTCCAGGTGGTTGACGCCGATGAGGGGCTTTCCGGCCGCCCAGGCCAGGGCCTTGGCAGCCGACAGGCCGACGAGCAGGGCGCCGACGAGGCCCGGGCCGTAGGTGACGGCCACGGCGTCGATGCGCTCCAGGGGCACCTTGGCCTCCTTCAGGGCTTCGTCGATGACAGGCAGCACGTGCTCGATATGTTTGCGCGACGCGATTTCCGGCACCACGCCGCCGAATTTACGGTGCACCATGATCTGCGACGCAATGATGTTGGACAGCGTTTCCCGGCCGTTCTTCACGACGGCCGCCGCCGTTTCGTCGCAGCTGCTTTCAATGCCTAAAATGTAGATATCCTTGTCCTGCATGGATGATTCCTTCTTTGCTCGTTCGTTATACGTTCCGGGCGGGCGCTGTCTCCGCCGCGCCCTCCGTGTCTTTCCGGTACAGCCACATGATGAGGGCCCCTTCCCCGTTATCCGCGTAGTAATGGGGCCGCACGCCGGCAGGCCGGAACCCGCAGCGCCGGTAGACGGCCTGGGCCGGCGCGTTCGATTCGCGCACTTCGAGGGTCACGGCCGTGCAGCCTTCCGCCCAGGCCCGGGCGAGCAGCTGTTCCGTCAGCCGCCGGCCGTAGCCGCGGCAGCGCGCGGCGGGATCCACGGCCACGCGCATGACCTGACCTTCGCCGGCCACGTTCCACAGGCCGGCGTAACCCGCTAGCCCCTGTTCCGGCAGTTCCAGCACATACCAGGCGGCCAGGGCCGTTTCCAGCTCGTGGCGCCACGTGGCTTCGCTCCAGGGGTCAAAAAAAGCCTGCCGGTCCAGTGCCATGACGGCGTCCAGGTCAGACGCCCGCATCAGCCGGCAGGATGCTTTTTCTCCCATAATTCCTCCGCTTCGGATTTCCGATAGTAGAAAGGACGCAGCCGGAACAGGTCCTCGCCGGAAAGCATGTCCGTCTGTTCCGCCGCCAGGCCGACGGACGCAGCGTGCGGCAGGCGGATCTGTTCCGCCGCCACCGTGACGTTCTGCGGCAGGGGTTCCCGCTTTGCCAGGCGCAGGCATTCGCCCAGGAGCAGGACCGGTTTGCCCAGTCCGGCGGCCTGACGCAGGAGTTCGCTGCCCGCCAGCATCCGTACATCCGTCAGGCGCTGCAGCGCACCGCCCTGCCAGGTGTAGAACGCCGTGTAGACGTTGCCCTTCTGGGCGTCCAGCACGGGGGCCAGCACAACGCCTTCGACCGGCACGTTCCAGGCCATCCCTTCGAGCGTGTTGACGCCGCTCACGCCGCACTGCCAGGCGTAGGCCATGGCTTCCGCCGCGGCCAGCCCGATGCGCAGTCCCGTAAAGGAACCGGGGCCGATGCTGACGGCGATGCGGTCCACCTTTTCTTTCGGCAGTCCCGTGCGCCGGAACATCTGGTCGATTTGGGGCATCAGGCCTTCCGAGTGGGTCAGGCCGACGCTGATGTCATATTCGGCCAGCACCGTGCCGTCCTGAACGAGGGCGACGGAGCAGACCTTAGTGGCTGTATCCAGTGCGAGAGTCAGCACTTCGCAACACTTCCTTGATGAGTTCTTCGTAACGGGGTCCCGAGGGAAGCAGTTCCACCCGGCGCCCGTCCTTTTCAATCGTAATGCTTACCTGCAGATAATCCGGCGGCAGTTCCGACGTAAACAGATCGGCCCATTCGATGACGGTCACACCGTCCCCGCCGGCATATTCGTAAAAACCGATATCGGCCAGTTCGTCGGGCGAATCGAGGCGGTACAGATCGAAATGCCGCACCTCCAGCTTCCCCTCGTAAATGTTCATGAGGGAAAAACTGGGGCTCACGACATCGCCCTCTTCCACGCCCAGCGCCGATGCAAGGCCCTTGGTCAGCAGGGTCTTTCCGGCTCCCAGGTCGCCGACGAGGCAGAAGATGTCCCCGCTTTCCGACAAGGTTCCCAACAAACGGCCCAGGGCCTCCGTGGCCCCGGCGTCGCGGCAGAAGAAGACCGCCGTGCCGTCTTCACAACGTTCCAGTTCCACGCCGGGCAGTGCCGGCACGGGCTTGGGAACAGGTCCGGCGCCATCCGGTGCGGACTCATTAGGTTCGGTCTTTACGCATAAGTGAGTATCCATAAAATCTCCTGTTCTTTTCCTGAGTTACTTTTTATCCGTGCTGCCGGCCTGCTTCTGAATCATGCCGGGCAGACGCTCCAGCGGATCTTCCAGATCCATGTGGCCGCTGATGGTGTCGATGGACTTGCCGTTCACGAGGAACTTGACTTTCTTGATGCCCTTGATCTCCGTCAGGGTGCAGACCACGGCGTTGCACATCATCATCTCGTTGTACGACCCCTGGCCGCGCATGGCGAAGTTCTCGTTGAAGTTGACCGTCGCCGTGTCGCCACTGACCGTCACGCCGAGGACCTTGGTCCCTGCGGGGAACACGTTCGTCAGCTGTTTGGAAGCCGGCGCCGTATTGACGAGGGCGTCCAGCACGGCTTCGGGCATCTTTTTATTGCCGATGGCGTATTTCACCTTTTCCGGCACCAGATGCGTATCGCCGTTCCTGGGGACGCGGTACACCGTCAGTTCGACCTGCTTCAGGTTCGGGTCCAGTTTCTCCGTGATCGACGTGCCCGAACCGGTCACATCGGTCACGCTGCCCGTCGTGCCGGTCTTGTGCTCCGTCTGGGCACAGCCGGCCAGGACGACCGTCAGGACAAGCATCAGTAACACTGTCAGTTTTTTAAACATCGTTACCCCTCCTGTCCTCAATTCCCGAAATAATCAGCGATGCCGTCGCAGATCGCTTTGGCCACGGTCTTCTGGAACCAGGGCGTGTTCATGAGCTCTTCCTCGCGCTGGTTGCTGATGAAGCCGACCTCACAGAGGATGGCCGGCATGGAAGACCGCTTGATGACATAGAAGTTGGCTTGCGGCGTCCCGTAATTGTACATCCGCGTGGCGTTCACCATACGGGTCTGCACGCAGCGGGCCAGCCGTGCGTCGTAATTCGTCTTGGGATAATAATACGTGGCCAGACCGCCGACGGTCCGGTTGTTGTTGGCGTTGTGGTGGATGCTGACAAAGATGTCGGCCTTGCTGCGCGACGCCACATCGCACCGCGCCTGCAGTTCGTCATGGCCCGACGCGTACGGTCCGTAGACGTCCACGTCGGTCGTGCGCGTCATGGTCACCTTCGCCCCGGCCTGTTCCAGGTAGTTGCGCAGGTAATTGGAAATGGCGAGGGTCGAGGTCTTTTCCTTGTTGCCCTTCAGGCCGATGGCACCGGGATCGGAGCCGCCGTGGCCCGGATCGAGGGTCACGGTCTTCCCGCTCAGGCCGCCGCCCACCTTGTAGTTCGTATAGGCCGGCACAGACGCGGTCGAACCGCTTCTGCCCTGCGTGCTGAGCGGCGTCGAACGGCGGTTTACAGACGTCGCGCCGTAACTCTTCGAGGCGACGCTCTTCTTGTTCGAATTCACATCGACGACGATGCGGGGCGGCCGTCCCGTACGGGGGTCCTTCCGCAGCACGAAGCTGTGCACTTCGCTGCGGCGGATGCGTTTCTGCATGGGCACCCGGATGGTCACCCGTCCGTTGTCCCGCTGCACGGACATGCTTTTAGCCAGATCGCTCTTGATGGTGCTCCGGCGGGCCACCTTGCTGCCCAGCCCGGCCCCGGGCACACGGATATACAGTTGGTTTCCGTCCACGTCGATATTGTACCGGGACGACTCCGTCAGATCCACGACGAAACGCAGCACATTGTATTGATTGACGCCCCAATTGACGTCCGTAACGGTTGCTGCCGCCGAAGCAGTCAACGTCGCAAACAGACAGACAGCCAGCACAAACAACGCAAAAATCTTTCGGCGCAAGCTGCTTCCCTCCTTCAAAGGATTAAGGGTTGAAAGGGGATGGAATCCCAATCCCCTTGGAATTGTAACACTTAATTATAACACAAACTTTTGTCCAATGTAAAACATCTTCCCCGGTTCCAACCCCGTTCCATGCGGATACGATGTATCTTACAACACGGTCCGCAAATCCCCCTGAACGAGCTTACGCGCTTCCGGCAGTTTCGCTGACAATTCCGAAGCCGCCAGGCCCACGCTGCCGCCGGCGGCCAGGTCCCCGGCCAGGCCGTGCAGGTATACGGCGGATACGGCCGCGTCGATGGCCGGCATGCCCTGGGCCATGAGGGCTGCCAGAAGACCCGTCAGGACATCGCCGCAGCCGCCCGTGGCCATGGCGGGATTGCCCGTCGGGTTCAGGTACACCGTGCCGTCCGGATCGGCCACGACCGTCGGCACGCCCTTCAGGACGAGGACGCACTGCCACTGCTGGGCAAAGGCCTTCGCCGTTTCCACGCGGTCCTTTTCAATCTGGGCCACCGTCAAGCCCGTGAGGCGCGCCATTTCTCCCGGATGGGGCGTCAGGACCTTTTCCGCCGCCATGTGCAGCAGCAGGTCCGCGTGCCCCTGGAGCGCCGTCAGGGCATCGGCGTCGATGACGCAGGGCAGCTGTGTTTCCAGCAATGCCTGGCGCACGGCCGTCTGCGTTTCTTCCGACGTGCCGAGGCCCGGCCCGATGGCGAGGACATTGCTGTCCTTGCTTTCGTCAACCAGCAGGTCGACGGCTTCCGGCGACAGCCCGCCCGCTTCCGTCTGCGGCAGGCCCTTCACCATGACTTCCGTCAGTTTGACCGCCAGCAGCGGCCGCGCGCTGGCCGGCGTGAGCAGCGTGACCAGCCCGGCGCCGCCCTTGACGGCGGCAAAACCGCTCAGGGCCGCCGCGCCGATATATCCTTCCGAACCGGCGGCCAGGGTGACCCGGCCGGCGGCCCCTTTATGCATGTTTTTCGGACGCAGGGGCAGCAGATCCCGCACGAGGTCCTTCGTGATGACGAAGCGGTCTCCTTCCTCTTCGGACAGCATGGGCTTCGGCATGCCGATGTCCGCCGTCTGCACTTCGCCGGCGTGGATGACGCCGGGATACAGGTACAGGCCCTGTTTCGGGAGGGCCATGGTCACGGTCCTGTCGGCCCGGACGGCATCGCGGTCGCAGCGTCCGTCGTCGGCGTTCACGCCGGTCGGGATGTCGACGGCCAGCACGCGGGCGTCCGAGGCGTTGACGGCCTGGCACAGCGTGCGGAAGGCCGGGCGCAGTTCGCCGGCAAAGCCCGTGCCGAGCAGGGCGTCGATGACGAGGTCCGCATGGGCGATGGCGCGTTTCACCGTTTCGGTCTGTCCGGCGTCTTCCGGGTCCCAGGCCAGGAAGGAACCGCCGGCGGACAGGTAGTACTGCAGTTCGTCCGAGGCGCTGCCCGTCAGCTCTTCCGGTTTTCCCGTCAGGACGAGGCAGACCCGGGCGCCGCCGTTGACGAGCCAGCGTCCGGCACCGGACCCGTCGCCGCCGTTGTTGCCCTTGCCGGCGAGGATCACGACCTTCTTATCCCGGCAGCCGTCCAGCAGGCCGCAGGCCGCTTCCGCCACGGCATGGCCGGCGTTTTCCATGAGCAGCAGGCCCGGCAGCCCGTACTGCGTCTCGGCCCGCTGATCCAGGTTCCGCATTTCTTCCGCCAAAACGATCCGCATGACGCTTTACTCTCCTTCCAGTACCACGACGGCCAGGGCCGTATCCTTCGTATGGCTCAGGGTGACGTGGAAGCGCCTTACGCCGCGCTCCGCCGCCAGCTCCGCAAACCGTCCCGTCACGGTAAGTTCCGGTTTGCCGAGGGAGTCCTTCGTGACCCCGATTTCCGTCAGGCGCCCTTCCCGCAGGCCCGTTCCCAGGGCCTTCAGGAAAGCTTCCTTGGCGGCAAAGCGGGCGGCCAGATGCTCCACCCGGTGGGCATCTTCCGCCAGGGCGAGTTCCTCCTTCGTAAAGATCCGCTCCGCAAAGCCCGGCCTTTCCAGTGCCGCGGCAATGCGCCTTGTTTCCGCCAGGTCACAGCCGATTCCGATGATCATATGCCAAACTCCTTAAAAAGCCACACAGCCGTTCCAACACGGCCGTATGGCTTTGCGAATGTCCTGTATTGCTGCCTTATTTTGTTTCCGCCGTTTCCGCTGCATCCGGTGCGGCCTCCGCGGCCCCGGCCGGTTCCTCTGCCCCGGCTGCGCTTTCCGTCCCGGCAGGTTCCGCCGTCGTCTCCACGGTTTCCGTGCCTTCCGCCGCTTCCGCTTCCGCGTCGGCAGCTTCCGCCTGCGCTTCTGCCGCGGCATCCTTCAGCGGATAGACCGTGTCACTGCCGTAGACCCGGACTTCCACTTCCGCTTCCGAATAGTAATGGCCCAGTTCCAGCGCCTTGGCGGCGGCCTTGTCCTTATCCTTCACGTAGACGGTCATGAAGAAGGGATCCTTGACCACGTAATCCGCGTCGTCGGCGTAGACATAGAGCACGCCGTCCTCTTCGCTGTACGAACGGACTTCCTTCTCCACGGGGTAATTCAGCTTGTTGTCGAACAGGCCCGTCAGGTCGTCGTAGAGCTTGACGATTTCCACGCGCTTCTCCACGCCGAAAGGATAGACGGACTTCGGCGGCTGCGCCTCTTTTTCCGCCTGTTTGCGGGCATCCCGTTCGGCCTTCATGGCCTTGGCTTTGGCCGCAGCCTTCCCGGCCGCGTCCTTGGCCTTCGTCTGCGCCTTGTGCAGCACATCGCGGGCGGTCATATCATTTTCTTCGAGATATTTCTGGCCCAGTTTATAACCGGCATAGCACACGACGCCGAAAATCAGCACTTTCTTCCAAGTCTTCATGATAAACCCTCCTTGAGTGAACCGCAGGGCGGTAGATTTTTTTGTCTTATATTATATTGTAACATGTCCGGCCGTTTCACTCAACGAAAAATCCTTTCCGCACGTACAATATCTCTTGGTTGTCAAGACATGTGTTACACTCTTGAATTTGAGAAATACTCTGTTACAACCTGGTTTGGGCTTCTGAATGCTAGGGATGTCTTGGCTGTGCCGTTGTAGCGTTTTTCATGCTTTTCCA
>Ga0256404_1000283_pt1 | contig 131602 bp, 122 predicted proteins | sample RumenRJG_01DNA_FD_185990 | JGI IMG/M metagenome (GOLD analysis project Ga0256404, IMG submission 185990) | Bovine rumen microbial communities from Lethbridge, Alberta, Canada - RJG_01 | ecosystem: Host-associated > Mammals > Digestive system > Stomach > Rumen | place: Canada: Alberta... | reverse complement strand
TTAGCGTGCTAACAAGTGTTGGGCGGCGGCAATCAGGCCTTGCAAGTGCGCCTGACTTACATACGTTTCCGCATAAATTTTGAGGATGTTTTCTGTGCCGGACGGGCGCACTAAAAACCACGATTTTTCCAGATAGACTTTCAGCCCATCCGTATCACGGACGCGCAGGACCTTTTCTCCGGCTACTTCTTTAACTGACGAAATATCGGCCGCTTTCAGGGCCTTGACACGCGCTTTGGTTTGCTCATCTGTGGGCACGTCTACACGGGTATAATACGGGGAGCCATAAGTATCCGTCAGTTGCTTATAAAGCGCGGCGATATCCCCTTCGCAGGCGGTAATTTCCATAAGTAGGCATACTGCAAAAATTCCGTCTTTTTCGGTTGTCCAACCGCTTACAGACATCCCGGCACTTTCCTCACCCGCCAATACATATTTCCCTTCCCGCAGGCCGGGTACAAAATACTTAAAGCCCACGTTCACTTCATCTAACCCTAAGTGATGTGCCCGGGCCAGTTTATCCAATAAAAACGTAGTACCTAACGTGCGGCCAATCGCACTGGCACCCGGCACTTTATGATGACGCTGCAAATAGTCCGCCATAACACACAAAGCATGGTTGGGCGAAATGAGTCCCCCCTGGGGGGTGGCGCACCCAAAGCGGTCAGCATCCGGGTCACTGGCTCCGGCAAAATCATACGTCCCGGCCTCTACATATTTAATAAGCGCAGACATGGGGTATTTAGAAGAAGGATCCATACGAATTTTACCGTCGTGATCTATCGGGATAAAATAAAAAGTGGGGTCTTGCTCGGTGCAAACAATATCCACATTTTTTAACGCATATTTTTCCTTTAAGGCTTGGTAAAAGGCTAAACTGGCCCCGCCTAACGGATGTACCGCAAATTTAAGAGAAGATGCCGCAATTTTGGCAAAATCAATCCGTTTGCCTAAGGCCGTAATATAAGGAGTGATGATGTCAGCCTCTCGCACGAAACCTTTAGCGCGCGCTTCTGCTAGCGGAATAGATTTAATTGTTTCGGGATGCGCCATGTAGGCGTTGGCATACTTTTCAATTTTCCCGGTAAGTGTACTATCCGCCGGCCCCCCGTGCGAAGGGTTATATTTTAGGCCCATATCCTGCGGCGGATTGTGACTGGCGGTCCCGTTCAAACAAGCCCCCACCCGTCCGCTTAAAATTTCAAAGGAAAATACCGGCGTCGGCACCGGGATTTCCGGCAAAACGACCGTTAGTCCGTTCCCGGCCAACACTTCCGCACATAAACGCGCCGTTTCGCGGCTCATCAGCCGTGTATCGCCCCCTACTAAAATGGGCGCGGAAATATGTTCTTCCAAGTGAATTTGCGCCACCGCTTGCGCTATCGCCCGGGCGTGCAAAGCACAAAACCCTGTCCCTAACTGACCGCGGTGACCGGATGTACCGAATTTTACAGGCACCGGGACCCCCTCTGGCTTGAAAAAAGCCTCCCGTAATTTTGCTGTGTCAATTCTGTGAGTCGTAAGAGTGCCTGCCAATTCGCTAACCATACATCCTCCAAGGGTAAAATATATCGGGGTTGAAAAAATCTTGCGTCATTTTCTATCATAGTATATATCTTATTTTTTTGCAAACGGAGAGCCTATGAAAAAATTAGTATTTTTACTTGCTATGTTATGCGTGTCTCCCCTGTTAACACACGCCGCCAATATGGGAGATGATTTCAATGACCATTATGTAGCCGGGAAATCCAACCTCAAAGCCTACAACCGCGATTTGAACGGTTTAGTAGGTATGGTAGATTTCCACACCGGAAAAGCCAAAATGTTCCCGGGCGTCAATTTAGGCGCCAACGTAAGCGTTTTCAAACCTTCTTCCGATAATAATATCTCTTCTGACAGTTATACCGTGTTGCCCTTTTTAGTGGCCGAAACCAAAATCCCCTATTTGGGTATTGGGGTGGTGGCCCGCGGAACGGATGTAAATGGCTATCGCTCGCTCGGTGGCGGTTTAACTTACCAGATGACACTCATTGAATTTTTGAACTTATCGTTTGGGGCCTTTTACGATAATGGCCGCACCGATTGGTATAGAAACGACCACTATTCCGCCTCTGCCATTGCTTCCACCAGCGTCCTTATTTTTACTCCGTATGTAGGCGTGGGGTATGACTATGGCAAACTAAAAACCCGCAAATATACACATAACGAATCCGTCTCCGACGGTACCCCCCGCGGGATGATCGGGTTGAATATTCATCCCTTCCCGCTTTTGACCGGTTTTGTAGCATATACCATTACCAAAGACAGCCACGGGTTTACCGGGGGTGTAGGTCTTAGTTTCTAAGTGCAAATGGCAAATTACAAAGACACATTAAAAGAATTTTTTGGGGATGACTGCTTGTTCAACGAACCCATGAACACGCACACTACTTACCGCACCGGCGGTCCGGCGGAAGTATATCTTTATCCGCAAACCCCGGAACAATGGGCCTTTGTACTTAAACTTTCCAAAACCGAAAATATCCCGCTACGTGTGGTAGGATTTGGCTCCAACATTTTAGTAAGCGCGAAAGGGATTGGCGGCATTACGTGCTCTACCAAAAAAATGAACCGCATTGTGGTGGACGGCAACCGCATTACCGCACAAGCCGGGGCCCCGTTAGATAAAGTATGTGAGCTGGCCTGCAAAGCCGGCCTAGCCGGTATGGAAAAATTATCCGGCATACCGGGCAGTGTAGGCGGAGCCGTGTTTATGAACGCCGGAGCCTACGGGCAAGAAACGGCCGACTGCTTGGAGTATTTTGATATTATTGACTGGGAAGGCCGCCCTGCTACATTACTAAAAGAGGACGTACAATTCTCCTACCGTCATGTGGCCGGATTACCCCCCTGCATTATTTTGTCCGCCGGGTTTATGCTTAAACCGGGCAACTATACGCAACTCTTAGCGGCCCGCGGTAACGTGCAACACGCACGCGTGGAGAAACAACCGTTGGAATTTCCTTCTGCCGGCAGTGTGTTCAAACGCCCAGTAGGCGATTACGCTTCGCGCCTGATTGATGCCGCGGGCCTGCGCGGCTTATCGGTAGGCGGTGCAAAAGTATCCGAAAAGCATGCCGGATTTATTGTTAATTTTAATCACGCCACACCCCAAGATATTAAGACCCTGATGGACCAAGTACGTGAAAAAGTGAAGGCGCAGTTTGGCGTAGAGTTGGAACTGGAACAAATTTTGTGGGGCGAATTTGAATAAGGAAATTTGACGCGCCCCCAAAAATAAGATATACTATATAGGTAGTTAAGGAGCCGTGGTGTAGCCTGGTTAACACGCTGCCCTGTCAAGGCAGAGACCGCGAGTTCGAATCTCGTCGGCTCCGTATTTTAGTTTTAAATTATTAGCATATATCCCCGTTAGAGTTTAACTCCGACGGGGATTTTTTATGAACGACTTTCAGCATATGGTTATGGGCGCATTTTTGGGAACTGTGGTAAATCTTGTGTTTTTTGCTGACATGGGGAGGTAGGGAGTCGCGCACGTACAAATTAAAATATTTTATAATGGGAGTAGGTTTATAATAACGGATTAAAAACATGAGGAAGGAAAATAAACGTATTTTTTACCTAAGTATTCCAAAAGTAATGCTTTGCGTGTTTTTGTTTTTCCTTTTAGTAAGTATAACCGTTGGAATCTTCGTATTACATGTTGATGGCACGGTTTATAAAGAAAATTTTTGGGTTTTGGTTTCCATATTCATTTTTTCTTCACCCTGTTTTGCGGTCCTCACGATAGTAGAACCGACTGGAGAAAAAAATCGTCGTAATCATCGTTTGATTCTTAAATCAAATGGTCTGTACTTTTTTCCAGAATGGAATAGACCTCCTTTTTACCTCCCTTGGAGAAATATATATCGTATTTCGCGTCATAAATGGACTAAGATTTTAATTGAATTTACTTTGGATGGCATTGATGTCCCTCCCGGAATTACTGTGCATCAAAATTCGGCCGGTTTTTACTCATGGATACTATCGTGCGCCTTTTTGAATATATCCAGAGAAGATTTATTTGAATTATTTACATATTATCATAATCGTCGTAAATCTAAAATTGCGAAGGACTGTTAGAGATAATAACATACAATTTGTATTGATTTTGTGAAAAAATCTCCAGTTTACGCTAGGAATTGTGTTATTTATGTTATTTTTACTTCTTCGCAAATGCACGTTCTCTATGCTCTCTCTTAAACTCCGCCGGAGCTAAAGAATAAGTATCCTGCTACCCAAACAACACACTCCGTATTTTAGTTTTGATTTATTAGCATAAATCCCCGTTAGGATTAATTCCCGACGGGGATTTTTTTATGAACGACTTTGAGCATGCGGATTTATTTTGTTGTACGATTTTTTTGTATCACACAATTCCCATTTGTGTCGCACGAATCGTGCAAATCTTCCAAATCTTGTTCGTGCTCTAATTCGTCTGCTAAAATCTCGCGTACCAGATGCTCGGTCACCAAGTCTTTGCCGGCTACTTTTTCTAAGATTTTTTGATAGACTTCAATGGCGCACCTTTCCCCCTGAATATTTTGCTTTAACAGGTGCAATGCTTCCGGATTTTCCGGTGCCAGGTAACCGCAAGCACTATCTTTGAGCCACAAATCCGGCGAGATAGCCGGCGTTCCGCCCAGCTCTAAAATGCGCTTGGCTAATTTCTCGGCGTGTTCCAACTCTTCGCCGGCGTGTTCTTCCAACTCTTGCGCAATCAGGTGGAACATTTTCCCCTCGGCCACTTTGGCCCCAATCCAATATTGGTAATAGGCCAGCCACTCATCACAATAAGCGCTGTTGAGGTCTTTGAGTAGCGCGTTTAAATCAATGCCCGCGCGGGTAACTAATTCTTGTGCTTTTAATCCCATAATTTCCTCCTTTCCAATGACTTGGAAGGATACTTTAGCGGTTTTAGTTACCTTTTGGCAATGCAAAAAATTAATTAGTTTCTTAGTGTACAAGATGACGTAGCACATATTGTGCTACAAATAACACGCCAAACACAAACGCCAGCCCAAACGCTAAATAAACAAAACGTAGCGTATTCGGGGAAGCATTGGTCGGGCGAGAAGGACTTTGCATTTTTAATAAGGACTCGGCTTGCAGTTCAGCCAAGGAAAGGGTAGAATTAGCCCGAAACGTGGCCGTAGTAGGTTGAGAAGAAGGTAGCGTGAGTGCCCGGATAAACTGTTGCACGCGAAAGCGCATAGGCTGTAACTGCTGTACTGGAAGCGTTTGATACGTGTGATAAACAAGAGCGTACTCGGCAGCCTCCAGGTAGCAAATGGGCGTGGCTTTTAATAGGCCAATGACTTCCGCCGGAAATTGAAAATGATCCGGTGCGCTTAAAGTAAACCGGGCGGCTAATTCGGCCGGCAAGGCCGGGTGCGTAGCGGTGGTATCGGCAGAAGTGCGCGGCTGCAGAATAAAGGAGGGCATATTTCCCCCCGTAAGTTCGGCCGCGGCCAGCGTAAAATGCTGTGTTGGCAGGCGTTGTCCCGGGGTAAAAGTATATGCTTCACACAGACGGATAAAAGCAGTAGGTTCCCGCCAAGTAAGCACTTGCTTAAACTTGTGGAGGGCACGCGTAAACAGATATATTTTTTGGCAGGCCAGCGGGGTAAGCAAATCTTCCACCGTAGCATCATAGCGCAAATGCAACGTGCGCGCCATCTGTTTCAAGCGGACGGAACGCGACGTACAAAACGCCACTGTTACCCCTATACACAGCAAGACAACAAGCAGGATGCCCCACATAAAATCGCTTAACTAATATCCTTTAGAACCGGCTAAAGATTCGTCGTTATCAATCCAGTCTTGCACATCAATCTCGCGAAATTCCGTCGCGCTGTCGCGCACGATTACTTTTTTGATCCCGGCGTTAATAATTAACCGCTTACACATAGAACAGGAATTGGAGTTTTTGATATATTCGTTGGTGGCTACTTCACGCCCGGAAAGATACAAAGTGGCGTCGAGCATTTTGTCACGCGAAGCACTGATGATGGCATTGGCTTCAGCGTGTACACTGCGGCACAATTCGTAACGTTCTCCGCGAGGAATATTTAATTGCTGGCGGATACAAACCCCCAAATCACAGCAATTTTTACGTCCGCGCGGTGCCCCGGCATATCCGGTAGAGATTACTTCGTCATTTTTAACGATGACCGCCCCATAGCGGCGGCGCAAACAGGTTCCCCGTTGGGAAACAATATCAGCCAAGTCCAGGTAATAGTTTATTTTATCGCGTCTAGCCATAAAAACTCCTTGCTCTATTATAACATAATAAGTAATCAATTTTTCGGCTCGCCAAATTTCCTGGGAAAGTCTATAATATAAGATATGAAGAAACTATTATCCTTGCTTTTGCTTGGTTTGCCCTTCTATGTATGTGCTACCCAAGTACATAGTGTTACGGCGCAAACCACGCGCATGAGTGAAGAAACCCTCAAAAACCGTTTCCGCTTAAAACCCGGCGATTTATTTACGCCGCAAGCCTATCAAAAAGCGCAAGAAGAACTGCATAAACTGCGCGTATTCAAAACGTTGGAATTTATTGAAAAAGAACGCAAAGAAGGCGTAGATTTACACATCAAAGCGGACGACCGCACCTATATATTTCCTATGGCCTTTGCCCTTAGCGGCAAAAAACGCTCTGCTGGTTTATCTTTGGCCAGCGGCAACTTACTCAAACAAGGGGAAAGCATCTTTGTATTTGTAGGGGGTAGCCGGGATGGCTTTGCCACGCATGGCGGGATTTCCCTAGGGGACCATTTATTCTATACAGCCTACACGCACCTCAACTACGAACAACACTTCTACAAGAACGGCTGGGCCAGCGTTCCGGGCGTTTTTTCGGCGGCGGATGACCGAGGAAAACACAAATCCGCCTTTTTGGGCAAAATTCACGCCCGGCGGGATGATTGGTCGTTTACCTACCGACGTAAATTCTCCAGCGTGTGGAGCGCGTTTATCACCCCACAATATGATTATTACCAATACAAAAACGACGCCTTGGATAGCGGCAATCACTCCCGCGTAACCTTTGGGTTTCAATATGCGGACGACATCCGCCCGGATTTGAACATGGGGGCGTTAGCGGGGATTGGCCTGTCGGACAAGGACCAAGCGCTGCGCAATTTGCCTCAGGTACGCATGGGCAAACTGGCGGAAATTTCTTACACCGCGGGCGGACATTGGACCGGGAGCGATTATCATATCAACAAGTTATCCCTAGGCGGAGGTTTATTGTGGGAATTAAAAACCCGCCACCTCATTGCTATCTTTGCCAAAGCCCAACGCGCCTTTGACGCCCCGTTTAGCGACCTGATTGAATCTTCGGACTTGTTATTTGATATGGGACTATACGACCGGGAACAGCGCGGCAAAGGGGGCGTATCGGGCGGCGTCAGTTTTACATATTTTATCTTACGCAATCAAACCGGCTTACTTAGCGTAATGCCCTTTTACGAACTTGCTTATATCACGTCCGGCGGCAACCACTATGTGCCGCATAGCGGCGTAGGCGTAACGCTCTCCTACCGATTGTGGCGTTTCCCGCTGCCTATTGGCCTGAACTTTACCCATAACATGGATGACGGGACTCATCACGTGGGAGTGAAAGTAGGCGGGCGGTTTTAACCCGGCCGGGCCTTACGCACGGTGACGCCTTAAATATGTTACAATAACGATATGATTGCGTATTTAACCGGCAACGTTTTGGAAGTGCGCGAAGATGGTGTGATCCTGGTCTGTGGGGGCGTAGGGTATGAGATCAATTTGCCTACCGCGTCCGCCGCGGATTTAGTACAGGGCGCACAGGCTTCCTTCTATATAGCGGAATCTATTTCGCCGTACGACGGCACGGTACTGTACGGATTTGCCCACAAAGAAGACAAAGAACTTTGGTATTTATTCAAAACCGCCATCCCCAATACGGGGCCCAAAAAAGCGTTAGAATACTTAAATAAAGCCTTGCGTTCGGTGGCGGATTTTCATCACGCTATTATTTCACGCGATCCTAAAATTTTAACCAGCATTTTTGGCTTTACGTCTAAAACCGCTGAAAAACTAATCACGTCCCTAAAAGATAAAATGGATAGTGTTTCTATTCAAGGGCAGACCAAAATTAAAGTGGCCGATGAAGTACCGTATATGGCCGGCGTGTTAGAAGCGTTAAGTGCATTGGGGTATTCGGCGGCGGAATCGCGCCGGGCCCTTGAAAAACTTCACGCCCAAGGCGTAAAACCCACTGAAAAGTTGGAAAATATTGTGAAAGAGGCCCTGCGGGTGTTAACCAAATGAGCAACCAAAACGAAATATTAGATGTTACCCAACTGCCCGACGAATCCGCCGGATTAGAGGCCGCCTTGCGCCCCACCACGCTAGACGAATTTGTCGGCCAGGAAAAACTCAAAGAAAATTTACGTATTTTTATCAAGGCCGCCAAATCCCGCAAAGAAGCACTGGACCATTGTTTATTCTATGCGCCGCCCGGCTTAGGAAAAACAACGCTGGCCAACATTTTAGCCAAAGAGTTGGGCGTAAATATCAAAGTTACTTCCGGCCCGGTGCTGGCTCGCCCCGGTGATTTAGCCGCCATGCTGACCACCGAACTGGCCGAAGGCGATATTTTATTTATTGACGAAATTCACCGCCTGAACCCCGCGGTGGAAGAAGCCCTTTACCCCGCCATGGAAGATTTTACGTTTTTTATCAATACCGGCAAAGGGGCCGGATCCACCACGTTAAAATTAGCAGTTCCGCATTTTACGTTAGTAGGGGCTACCACGCGCTCGGGGTTACTCACCGGACCGTTACGTGACCGCTTTGGCATTGTATTTAATTTGGGTTTTTACGAAGTGCCTGAGATTACCGATATTTTAGCCCGCTCGGCACGCTTACTAAATATAGAAGCGGACCGTGACGGGTTAACCGAACTGGCCAAACGTTCCCGCGGAACCCCACGTATTGCCAACCGCTTATTACGCCGGGCGCGCGATTTTGCCCAAGTCAAAGGCCAAGGTATTATTACGCACGATATTGCCACGACGGCTATGGACAGTTTAGACATTGACAGCGAAGGCCTAGACAGCGTGGATAAACGCATTTTAGAGGCCCTTATTGACCGTTTCTCCGGCGGGCCGGTGGGCGTGGAAAACTTAGCCATAGCGGTATCGGAATCGGTAGATACTTTAACGGATGTTATTGAACCGTTCTTAATCAAAGCCGGTTTTATTGCGCGTACGCCGCGCGGACGTGTAGCCACGCGCAAGGCGTATGAACATATGGGCCGTAAAATTGCGCAAGAATTATTATTTTAGGAGTAAATATGCGGGGTGTAAACGGGTTACTGCTGGGGGTAGCATTGGCACTGTTAAGTGCGTGTATGGTCCCGTCCGCTAAGCAAAAGGCCAATCAACCCATCACCTATACTCCCATGAAAGACAATGTACGCCCGGCCCCACGCTTCAAGTTGGAAAAACCCTCTGTACTTGACGAGGCAGAGCCGGACAAAGCCCCTGCCAAGCAAACCCCTGCCGCTAACGTCCCGTTGCCCGACAAGATCGTACGCGTGCTTATTGCCGAAAACAGCAAATCCGCTTATATTAAACATACCGGACGCGTCAACATTTACACGCAAGATAAAAGTAAAAAATACAAAATTTCCAATGCCGGTACCGTTTCTATTAAACCAGCCAAAAACGGGCAAGTACAAGTAGGTACCCTGGTTGCCAAACAACCTATTTTCATTGAACCGGTGGGTAATACTACCCTCACATTAGATAAAAATGGCTATACGGGCACGTTCCAGGTAATTCCCAACGCTAACACGTTTACAATTATTGAACGAACTCCGCTTGAAAATTACCTTTACGGTGTGTTACCGCACGAAATGCACCACACCTGGGCCCTAGAAGCGCTAAAGGCCCAAGCGGTGGCCGCACGCACCTACACGCTTAAATCCATAGAAAACAAATCCGAAGAACCTTTTGACCTGTACAATGATGTACGCAGCCAAGTATACCGCGGCAGTGCGCAAGTGTATGACTCCGTCAAAAAAGCAGTAGACCAAACACGCGGGCAAGTGCTTTCGTACAAAGGGGAACTGTTTTACACGTACTATCACGGCAATTGCGGCGGCGGCACAGACCATGTTTCTATTTGGAACGAGAAAGCCCCCCATATTAAACCCCTGGCGGGCGCATCGTGCAAGTTTGACTCGCACTCCCAAAGTTTTAATTTCAAACAGGATATTGCTAAATCTTTGGCAGAAAAATATGCCCGCGCCCAAGGCCTCAAAGGCACGCTAAGCAGTGTGAAAATTTCCAAAAAAACGTCCACCGGCAGGGCCAATTTACTGACCTTAAAAACCAGCGGCGGCTCCAAGCAAGTACGCTGTGCGGACTTCCGCATTGCTACCGGGATGCGCAGTTGCAAAATTACAAAAATTACCGTCGGCACTACCAAAATGCACGTGGAAGGCCACGGCTATGGGCATGGAATCGGCATGTGCCAAGACGGGGCCCACGGCATGGCCAAACAAAATTACAATTATAAACAAATTTTGAAACAATACTACCCCGGCAGTACGCTGGCGGTTGTGAGATAAGTATGGCGTTTGAACGTTTTAAGAAATTAGATTTAGATCCTTTGATTGCCAAGCAACCCGCTACCCCGCGCGATTCTTCGCGCCAAATGGTGCTCCACCGCGATACCCACACCATTGAACACCGTATCTTCCGCGATATTCACGAATATTTTAATCCGGGGGATGCGTTAGTCATCAATAACACCAAAGTTTTCCCCGCCAAAATTTTTGGCCGCAAACCCACCGGCGGCAAAGTGGAAGTGCTTTTAGTGCGCCCTACAGAGCCTCATGTATGGGCCGTGCTCACGCGCGAATATAAGGAAGGCCTCACGCTGGATTTTGGCGACGGACTTACGGGGACAATGATCGGCACCACGCCGGACAAAGAATTTTTGCTTCGCTTTAACCACGAGGATATTTTGCCCTTTTGCCATGCCCACGGGCAAATGCCTCTTCCGCAATACATTGAAAAAGCGCGCAAACACAGCGGTCTTTCCGCCAGTATTGAAACGGACAAAGAACGCTATCAAACCGTGTATGCCAAGTATGAAGGCTCTATTGCCGCCCCGACGGCGGGTTTTCACTTTACGCCGGAACTGTTACAAAAACTGAAAGACAAAGGCGTGCGTATTTGCTACATTACCTTGCATGTAGGTTGGGGGACCTTTAAGCCGCTTCGCGGGGAGCCACAAGAGCATAAAATGTTAGCGGAACTGGGAGAAATCTCCCAAGAAACAGCCGATACCCTCAACCAAGTGCGCACCGCGGGCAAGCGAGTATTTTCATGCGGCACTACTTCCACTCGCACGCTGGAAAGTTTCACGGATGAAAACCACGTCACGCACGCCGGGAAAAAATGGACTGATTTATTTATTTACCCCGGCTACCAATTCAAAGCAATTGATTGTTTGATTACAAACTTTCACTTCCCGGATTCTACGCCCTTGTGTATGACCAGTGCGTTTGCCGGCGAAGATTTTATCTATGAGGCTTATCTGCAAGCCGTGGAAAAGAAATACCGTTTCTATTCCTTTGGCGATAGCATGATGATTCTGTAATAAATCAATCGCATTAAAAAACCTCTCCGTTGGGAGAGGTTTTTATTATGCCCGAATTGGTTAATGTAGACCGCATTTACAAACATGGTCTTTTTGGAAGTTTTCCAAACTTTGCTTTTCAAGCGGTTTATATTCGCTGGTGCGGCGGATGAGTTCGTCAAAATCAATTGTTTTTGACGGGAACATAGGCCCGTCCACACACGCAAATTTTACTTTGCCTTCCACGGTTACCCGGCAACAACCGCACATCCCGGTACCGTCTAGCATAATGGGGTTCAAACTGGCGTGAGGGTTCATCCTCAGTTTATCCATCAGGCGCGAGGTGAATTTCATCATCGGGATCGGCCCAATGATAAACCCGGCGTGAATGGTTTCGCCCCGGTCGTGCAACTTTTGGATGGCGTCGGTTACCATCCCTTTCATGCCGTAGGAGCCGTCATCTGTGGTGGAAATAGTTTCATCGCACAACGCCTTCATTTCGGGCTCCAAAATAAGCAAATCTTTGGTGCGCGCGCCCAACACCGCAATCACTTTATTGCCGGCCTCTTTTAGTGCCCGCGCGATGGGATACACTTCCGCAATCCCTACACCGCCGCCTACCACCGCCACGGTTCCATACTTTTTGATTTCAACCGGCGTGCCCAGCGGACCCGCCACGTTTAAGAAAGATTCCCCCTGCTGCAAATTATTAAATAGCGAGGTGGATTTGCCAATCGCTTGGATAATGACCGTGATCGTTCCTTTCTGTACGTCCCAATCTACCAAGGTTACCGGCACGCGTTCGCCGCCTTCACGCCCGCGCAAAATAACAAACTGTCCCGCTTTAGCCGATTTGGCAATCAGCGGCTTATAGATCATAAATTTAACAACGACATCATTTAGTTGTACGCGCTCTAAAATTGTATTTTCTTGCATGTTATTTCCCCTCCAGGTAGCGGTTGATGCGTTTGGCTGCCTCAATGCCGTCCTTCATGGCCAGTAGCACCGTGGCCCCGCCGCGGATAATATCTCCCCCAGCATATACGCCCGGCAAGGAAGTTTTGCCTTCTTCATCCATTTCCAAAACCCCGCGCTCGGTGGTTTTAAGTTCCGGCGTGGTTTTAGCGATAATGGGGTTAGGGCGTTGACCAATGGCTACAATAATGGTATCAGCCGGCATTACAAATTCCGAACCCGGGATTTCAATCGGGCGGCGGCGCCCTTTGGCATCGGGTTCGCCCAACTCGTTGCGGGTGAATTTAAGGCCGCTCACGCGCCCGGTTTCATCCGTGATGACTTCTTTGGGGGTCAGTAAAAACTCAAATTTTACGCCTTCTTCTTGTGCGTGTTCTACTTCGGCCGCGCGCGCCGGCATTTCAGCGGCACTGCGCCGGTAGGCAATTGTTACCGTGTCCGGCCCCAAGCGCATGGCACAACGGGCCGCATCCATAGCACTGTTTCCGGCCCCCAACACAATGACGTGTTTGCCAATTTTAATAGGCGTATCGGTAGCTGGAAATTTATAGGCTTGCATTAAATTCACGCGGGTTAAAAACTCGTTGGCACTATAAACGCCTACGGCATTTTCACCGGGGATACCCGTCATGGTGGGCAGGCCGGCCCCACTTCCTACATACACAGCATCAAATTCTTTTAATAGTTCCTGCACGGTTTGCGTAGCGCCTACCAGCACATCCGGGATAAATTTTACGCCCATAGATTTGACGGTTTCAATTTCATGATCAATCACTTCGCGCGGCAAACGAAAGGAAGGGATTCCATAGCGTAGCACCCCGCCAAAAGCGTGCAACGCCTCAAACACGGTTACCTCGTGCCCGGCACGGGCCAGTTCAGCCGCCGCCGCGATAGACGACGGGCCAGAGCCAATGCACACGACTTTTTTGCCGGTTTTAGGGGCGGTTTGCGGGGCCTTTAAGAGGCCTTGTTTACGCGCTGTATCGGCTGTGTAACGCTCCAGCATACCAATATTGACCGAACCGAATTTTTCCTTCAAAATGCAGTTACCTTCACAATGTTTTTCTTGTGGGCAAACGCGTCCGCAAATAGCGGGCAGTAGGCTGGTTTCCATAATTTTGCTCACCGCCTCGCCGATTTTACCCTCTTTCACATAGGCGATAAAGTCTGGGATTTGCACCCCTACCGGACAATTGGCCTGACAGCGAGCATTTTTACAATGCAAACAGCGCTGCGCTTCCGCGCGGGCTTCTTCATCCGTAAAAGATTGGGCAACTTCGTCAAAATTGTGTTTGCGCACGTCGGGCGTTTGTTGGTGACCGTTATTGCGCGGGGCAGAAGGATTGGGCATAAAAAACCTCTCTAACTAAAAAATAAACTGGTAAAAAAACCGTTTATTACTTATACTATGGATATATTATATTGTAAAATATATATATCAATTTAGCAAAGGAGGGAACTTATGTGTGACAGATACAGATCAGCCGGAACCGGTTTAGCCGCCTTTTTACTGGGCGCTGTTGTAGGTGCAGCCGCGGGGTTATTGTTAGCACCCGCCAAAGGAGAAACTACCCGCCGCCGCCTTAAACGCTGGGCCAATGACACCTACGAAGATAACAAAGAACTGATGTTGGAACACGCGCACGACCTAAAAGATAAAGCCAAAGAACACTTTGAAACCGCGCGCGAAAAATTCAACGAAGGCAAAGAAAAAGTAGTCAAAGAATTCAACCGCCGCAAAGAAGAAGTGGCCGCTAAATTCAAAAAAGACGAAGAATAAATCTACAAATCCCCGGGTTACACCGGGGATTTTTCTATCAAAAAGCACACGTTTTTAGCGTGTGCTTTTTATTTATATACCTTACGCACCAATCAGTGCAACGTGGCCAGTAATTTTTCCATCGGCTCTGTGGCTTCGCCACCGCCTTGGGCAAAGTCCGGGCGGCCGCCGGCGCGACCATGTAACCCTTCGGCCAGTTGCTTGGCAATCGTTACTGCATCTGTATTAGGCAATTTGCCTGCCATTTTTACTACAAAAGAGCGTTTGCCGTCGTGGTCACAAGTTACAATGACCAACGCTTGCTTTTGTTTTTGCGCCAACGTATCGGCAATATTACGCAGTTCTTTGGGTTGTGCGTCGTCGGCTTTGCGCAATACAACGGTTGTCCCGTTTTTAAGCGTCAGGCTCATCTCATTAACGCCACCCGCCGCTAAGGTTTTTTGGCGGAAGTCTTCGTAGCGTTTTTTAACTTCTTTTAGTTCGTCCATAATCGCATGGACGCGGGTAAACACATCTTTAGCCGGCACATCCAACCGGGCCGCCAACGTAGCAGCCTGGCGGTTGACTTCCTTCAAATAGTCCAGCGCAGCCAACCCGGCTACGCCTTCAATACGGCGCACCCCGGCGGAAACGGAACCTTCTTTCAGTACCATGACCGTAATGACGTCAGCCGTGTTTTTTACATGCGTACCGGCGCACAGTTCCAAACTGTATTTTTGTTCGGGATGATCAAAGTCTCCCCCCATCAGCACAAAGCGTGCCGGATCGGCATATTTTTCCCCTAACAGTGTTACCGCACCTAATTTATCGGCGTCTGCTAACGGGCGGGTTTGGCACGTAACGGGAAGTGCATCTTGTGCGGCTTGATTGGCAATCGCCCAGGCTTTTTCCAATTCTTCCGCTTTCGGTGTACGGGAAAGGGTATAGTCAAAGCGGAAACGCTCCGGCGACACGTACGACCCGCTTTGGTGTACCGTAGGCCCAAATACGTGACGCAGGGCCGCGTTAATTAAGTGAATCGCGCTATGGTTAGCCATACAGCGTTTGCGCAAATCCGCGTTAACGCTTAGGGTAACGGTTTCATCTTGTTTTAGCGTACCGGTTACTTTATGCAAGAAAATTTTACCAAGCGGCTTTTGCACGTCTTGCACGCGGGCCACCTCTTGTTTCCCTGCCAAAATAGTCCCTTGGTCGCCGATTTGGCCACCGGATTCCGCGTAGAACGGGGTCACATCAAATACGGCAAACCCGTCCCCGTTTAATGCGTCCACCGTTTCAAATTGTTCGTTTAATAACGCCAATACACGCGCTTGTTGGGTCAGCGTTTCATAACCTACAAATTGGGTAGCGGGCAAGGTGTTTTCCAACTTTTGCATGACAATCACTTTGCCTTTGCTAAATTCGTCCGCGTAGGAACGGCTTTTTTCTTGCGCCGATTCTTTGGCTTTGGCATAGCCGGTTTCATCCACACTCACCCCTTTCGCCGCGGCAATTTCTTTGGTCAGTTCCAGGGGGAAACCGTACGTTTCGTGCAAGTGGAAGGCTTCTTCGCCGCTGAGTGTTTTGGCACCGTTGGCTAACAATTCAGCCAGTTTTTCTTCGCCGGTTACCAAAGTTTTTAAGAAAGCGGTTTCTTCTTGTTTAAGCACTTCTTGGATGTGCGCGGCGTTTTTGTCAATTTCCGGATACAACCCGGCAAAAATCCGCTGGACTACAGGAACCAACGTATACAAGTAAGGTTTGTCGTTGCCCATCAGTTTAGCATAACGCACTGCGCGGCGAATAAGACGGCGCAAAATATAACCACGCCCTTCGTTAGAAGGCAAAATACCTTCCGCAATTAAAAAACTGGAACTGCGCGCATGATCCGCAATAATACGTAAAGCGGCAATTTCTTCACGAGACTTCCCTTTAATATTCAAGTCTTGTTTAGCGCGAGAGGTAAGCGGGGTAAACAAGTCCGTCTCAAATACGTTTTTAGCGTTTTGCATCGCCATGCACAGACGTTCCAACCCCATCCCGGTATCAATGTTATTGTGCGGCAGGGCCTTAAAAGTACCGTCTTCTTGGCGGTTGTAGCTTTCAAATACAATGTTCCAAATTTCTACGTAGCGGCCACAATCGCACGTAATATCGCAGTGCGGGTTTTTGCAGCCTTTGTCGCCAAAGTCATAATAAATTTCCGAGCACGGGCCGCACGGACCGGTCGGGCCCATGGTCCAAAAGTTATCGGCTTCGCCCAATTCAAAAATATGATCTTCGGGCACAAATTGTTTCCAAATTTCATAAGCCTCTGCGTCGCGCTGGGCAATACCGCCCTTATAAATACTTACGTACAATTTTTCGGCCGGTAATCCCAGTACCTTGGTAAGATATTCCCACGCCCACGCAATCGCCTCTTTCTTAAAATAATCCCCAAACGAGAAATTGCCCAACATTTCAAAAAAAGTTAAGTGACGTTCGGTAAACCCCACACTGTCAATATCCGTTGTGCGTACGCACTTTTGGCACGTGGCGGCATTTTTAAGGGAGTTATCAATCCCTAAAAAATTGGCCTTGAACTGTACCATACCCGCGGAAGTAAACAACAGGGTAGGATCTGAATGTGGAATTAAAGAACTGGACGGCAATACGGGCAGCCCCTTGGACTTAAAAAAATCTAAATATCCGTTGCGGATTTCTGTGCTGGTTTTCATATAAAAAATTCCTCGTAAAAAGGGTATAATATATTATACTAAATACAGCACTGCCGCGGAGGGGCCCCTTATGCACAAAATTTTAAGTTATTTACTCTTATGCGCGGGAATTTTAATCATTTTATTTGCGCTAAATAGCATGTATAACGTGTTTATCAACGGGCAAACCGTGCGCGAAATTGTCCACTTTGCCGATATGACGATACAAACCCAAGTAGGCCCCATGAACGTGCCTATGGAGGCGGCTAACACGCTAGCCAATATGGGCCTATTTGCCGTATTGATGACCTTTGTTATGGCGGTAGGTGGCAAAATAGCCAGCCTAGGGGTGCAACTGCTTAAAAACGAACGTATTTATGATGCCCTGGTGCGTCTAAACAAAGAAAACCTGACCAAAGAAAATTTCAAGCAATTATGAAAATTCGTTTTATCCTCAACCCCAAAAGCGGTAACAAACCTGCCAATATAGCGCAGATAAAGGCGCAAGTGCTGGCCCACTTTGTCCAGGCTGATTTTTGTGTTACCCAAGGGCCCCGACACGCCACCCAACTGGCTCAAGAGGCCGCTGCCAAGCCATTTGACGTAGTAGTAGCCATGGGTGGGGATGGCACCATTAACGAAACCGCCCAAGGACTGGTTAACACGTCTACGGCTTTGGGAATTATCCCCCGCGGAAGCGGCAACGGTTTTGCGCGCGAACTCCACTTGATGGGTCCGCTAGCACAAGTGCTTACCAAACTGCAACACGCCCAAATTCAACCGTGCGACGTAGGGTACGCCAACGGAGAATTATTCTTAAACTTAGCCGGCGTAGGGATTGAAGCCGCGATTGCGTGGCAATTTATGGACCACGGCAAAACAGGCAAGCGCGGGATGCTACCGTATTTTACGCTGGGAGCAAAAACTTTTTTTAATTATCAACCTAACGAGCTACGCGTTACGTTCAATGGGCAAACCCGGCAAATTTCTCCGCTTACGTTAGTATTTGCCAACAACCGCCAATACGGCAGTAATTTTGTTATTGCACCCGAAGCAAGTATTTGCGACGGGGCCCTGGATATGGTGCAAGTGCATAACATTTCTAAATGCAAATTAGCGTTGGGGCTCCCGTCCTTTTTGCGGGGTAAAAAACCGCCGTTTGGGGTAACCAGTTATACCCGGGTGCAACAAGCCCTGATAGAAAGTGACCGGGAAATCTTGTATCATATTGACGGGGAACCGCGCAAAGCGGACCACCGCCTGGAAATAAAATTAGCGCCCCACGCGCTCAAATTATGGGTACCGTAAATGGCCTATCGTAAACGAAACTATTCCCGTAAATCCGCTACCGGCATCTCCCCCAAACAAGTAAAGTTTTGGGCCTCTGTTGTGGTGATGATTATTTTGTACTTTGTACAGCAACAAGGCAAACCCGTAAACGAAAACGCCCCCACCCCGGCTACGTTTGACAACGTGTCCGTGGCCTCGGTGTATGACGGAGACACGTTCAAAATCAATTTGAATTGTTCGCTGGCGGTGTATTGTGAAAAAGTACCTGTGCGCGTGTTGGGGATAGATACGCCCGAAATCAAAGGACAAACCGAACGCGAAAAAGCGCTGGCGCAAGAAGCCAAAGCATTTACCAAAAAGTTTTTAGAGAAAGAGCCGATCTCCCTCTCCAACTGCAGCCGCGACAAATACTTCCGCTTACTGTGTGATGTAACAAACGGCGAAGGCAAAAACTTAGCCAAAGAACTCATCAAAGCCAAACTGGGCTATGCGTATTGGGGCGGGACAAAGTCCGACGAGTTTCAATAAACTTACTTAAAACTCCACGCGTTGCCCATGGTGTTTTCAATATATTCCAACAGGCCTTTGTGCAGTAAAATGCGTTTGTTAGTTTTAATGCGGTGAATTTTTTGCGGATCTTCTTTAGAAGGAACTTCCAAAAATACCGTGGTGGTCCCTTTGGTCATATCCAGGAAATGTTTTAGTTTTTCTAAACCAAACTTGGGGTATCCCGCCGGAATACGGATGGTAAACTCTTCGGCGGCCGAGGCAATTAGCTCGGTAATATCACTCACGTCTTTTAAGTTCAGTTCCACCCGCGCGCTTTCGTCGTCCACCTTAATATCCCCGGTAAAATTCAAAATAGCATTGGGGGCCAATTTGTCCGCCAATTCGGCATATACTTTAGCAAAACAGTTCACCGCCATAGACCCGGTGCAATCTTCTATCACCATTTGGCACCATTCTTTTTTCTCTTTATTTTGACGTTTTTTGAACAGGGTCACAATCCCCAGTACATTGAGGCGCCCGCTGGCTTTGCCTTCCAAAATATCGCTAATTGGGGTACATTTAAGATGCTCCAAATGGTCTTGATATTTCGCCATTGGGTGTCCGCTAAAGAAAAGCCCCAATACCTCTTTCTCGTTAAACAAAAGTTCGCGCTGGGTAAGGGGGCGCGCTTTAACAGGTTCTTTTTTCTTGACGCTCAGCACACTGGAAAAATCATCCCCGAACAGATTTCCCACGCTGTTTTCTTTTTCTTTGGCCACTAAATGGGCTGTATCCACCGCATTATCAATGTTGGCCAAAATATTGGCGCGGGTCACTTTGGGGTCTTGGCCCGGATAGAGGCTATCAAGCGCACCGGCCTTGGTTAAACTTTCAATGGTTTTTTTGTTGGCTTGGAACAGATCAATCCGGCTACACAAATTGTCCAGCGAAGTGTAAGGCCCGTTTTTCTTGCGCTCTTCTACAATAGAAACACATCCTTCCGTACCGGCATTTTTAATGGCTTCCAGCGCGTAGCGGATATATTCCTTGCCATCTTTTTGCTCTACCGAAAATTCCGGTTCCGATGCGTTTACATCCGGCGGCAACGTTTCAAATCCCATTTTACGGGCTTCTTCCAAGTACGTCACAATTTTGTTTTCTTTGTCTTCGGAACCGATAGCGTTATGCCCGATTTCGTTAGTCAGGGCCGAGCACATAAACTCAATAGGATAATTGGCCTTCAAATACGCGGTTTGATACGTTACCAGCGCATAAGCATACGAGTGGGATTTGTTAAACCCATACCCCGCAAACGCCTTCATTTGTTCGTAAATGTGGACAGCGGTTTTTTCGGCAATTTTATTGGCTTTACATCCTTCCACAAATTTTTTACCGAATTTTTCCATTACTTCAATTTTCTTTTTACCCATGGCTTTACGCAAGGTATCGGCTTCGCCCGGTGTAAAACCGCCTAAAAGTTTGGAAATCTGCATGATCTGTTCCTGGTAGACCATACAACCGTAGGTATCTTTAAGCACTTCGGCCAACAGTGGGGTTTCGTAAGTGATTTTTTCTTGCCCGTTTTTGCGGCGCACAAACATATCCATCATGCCCGATTCCATCGGCCCCGGGCGATATAGGGCTACCAGTGCGGACAAATCGCTAAATTGGCTGGGTTGGATTTTTTTAATGAGGTCCCGCATACCGCCACTTTCCAGTTGGAAAATTCCTAACGTTTTACACGCGGAAAGCATATCATAGGTCTTTTTGTCGTCCAGCGGAATTTGGTTGATGTCAAAATTAGGGTCATGGCGCGCACGGATCATTTTTTCGGCGTTATCAATAACTGTTAATGTACGCAAGCCTAAAAAGTCCATTTTAAGTAGCCCCAAGTTGGAGCAAGGCTCCCCTTCAAATTGCGTAGTAATGGACTCCTTAGCTCCGCGTGCCAACGGCACATATTCACTCACCGGGTCGCGCGTAATAAGCACCCCGGCGGCGTGAATCCCTGTGTGACGTTTAAGGCCTTCCAACTTGCGTGCCATATCATACAAACGCTTGGCTTGCGGGTTGGTGTCAATGGTGTGCTTCAGTTCATTGATTTCCAACGCTTTTTCCAGCGTCATTTTGGGGTCGTTGGGAATCATTTTGGTAATACGGTTAGTTTCCGCAAGCGGAATTTCCATGGCACGGGCCACGTCTTTAAGTACCAGTTTAGCCTTCATGGTTCCAAACGTAATAATTTGGGAAACGCGGTCCGCTCCGTATTTGCCGCGCACATAATCAATCACGCGCTCACGCCCCGCGTCGGACATATCAATATCCAAATCCGGCATGCTGACGCGGTCCGGGTTCAAAAAGCGTTCAAAAAGCAGTTTATTTTGTATCGGGTCAATGCGCGTAATATCCATGCTGTACGCCACCAGCGACCCCGCCCCCGAGCCGCGCCCCGGCCCTATCGGGATTCCATGGGCCCGAGCCCAGTTAATAAAATCACTCACAATAAGGAAGTAACAATCAAACCCCATCGTGATAATAACATTAAATTCATACTCCAGTTGTTTCCAGTAATTTTCCGGCACGTTGCCGTGCATTTTTTTGACGAGTCCCTTGCGGCATAAATCTTTGAAATACTCGGCCGAGTTGGGAAACTCGGGCGGGATGTCAAACTTCGGTAAAATAAATCCGTGCTTAGGAAATTGCAAATCACACTTTTCGGCAATCGCCAGGGTATTGGAGCAAGCCTCGGGCGTGTGGGAAAAGAGCGCGCACATTTCTTCGGGCGATTTGAAATACAGTTCGTGCGACATTTGCATACGGTTCGGGTCGCTAAGCGTTTTGCCCGTAGCAATACATACGTGCACGTCGTGCGCTTGCCAATCTTCTTTTTTCTCGTAGTGGCAATCGTTCGTGGCTACCAACGGGATACCGGTACGCTTGGCGACGTCTTTGAGTAGCGGAATAGATTCAATTTCTTCCCGAATCCCGTGATCCATCAGTTCAATATAATAGTTGCCTTTGCCAAAAATATCTTCGTACTGTTTGGCAAACGCACAGGCTTTATCAAACCCGTTGACACTGCGTACGTATTGGGAAAGAAGCCCTTTCAAACAACCGGACAAGCATAACAAACCGCCGGAATATTTTGCCAGCAGTTCCGTATCTATACGCGGATGATAATAGAACCCATCTACCCAAGCCAGGGAGTTGAGTTTCATCAAATTGAGGTATCCTTCGTGATTGCGCGCCAGCAGCGTTAGGTGCCCGGTGAGTGACTTGTCCCTTACATTGTATTTGCCCTCGGTAACGTAAAACTCGCACCCTACCAATGGTTTTAGGCCAATGGCGGTGGCGGAGTCGTAAAAATCTAACGCTCCGTACATATTTCCGTGGTCGGTAAGGCCCATAGCCTTTATGCCTTGATCAACAAGGCTTTGTAAGAATTTAGAAGGCTTGTGATTTTCGGAAATACGCAACATGCCGTCTAAAAGGGAATAGTCGCTATGGTTGTGAAGTTGTACAAATTCTGCCATACAAGCACCGTAACCGGTTCAAATGTTATAAGATATATATATGAAACATTATAGTAAATTAAAAGAAACTAAAATTTCCAGCCAAACCATTTTTGACGGTATTGTAGGGGTAAAATTTGACACCGTGCGCTTGGTAAACGGCCATAAAGCCACACGCTTGTATCTTAACCACCAGGGGGCCAGTGCGGTCCTTCCTATTGAAGGGGACAACGTCTATTTAGTGCAACAATTCCGCTATCCGGTAGGACGCGTAACCTTAGAACTGCCCGCCGGTAAGCGCGAAAAGGGCCAAACCTACTTAACCTGTGCCCGGGCGGAATTGAAACAAGAAACGGGAATGTGTGCCAAAAGTTTGAAGCACGTGATGATGTTCAACCCAACCAACGCATTTTCCAACGAGCAACTGCACCTGTTTGTAGCCACGGGGCTTTCCCGCGGGAAAGATTGCCCGGATGAAGACGAGTTTATCAACCTCAAAAAACTTCCCCTCGCCAAAGCCTACAAAATGGTAGAAAAAGGCGAAATTTGCGACGCCAAAACAATCATTATGCTCCAATGGTGGAAGTTACACCACAAATAACCCAACGCCCTTTCAAAACCCGCCTTTACAAAGGCGGGTTTTATCATATAAATGAGGTGTAACTATTTTTGGGCCGTTTGATGGTGACGGAGCACCGCCGCCACCGCCGGGTAGTTATTGGCAAGGGCTACGTCCAGCGCGGTTTCCCCATTTTCATCCGCCCAGTCGGCATTGGCCCCGGCCTCTAATAACGCCTGCACAATGGGAGCATTTCCTTTATAACTGGCCGCTATCAGCACCGACATCCCCGCCTTCATAAAATTAGCATTGGCCCCCAACGCCAGCAACGCCTTTACTGATTCTAATTGTTGACGTTGCACAGCAATCATAAGCGCGGTATCAAAATTGGCATCCGTGGCTTCCAAATCCAGTTTTTTGTTTGTTCCCAACAATTTTATAATTTCCGCCTGACCGGCTTGGCTGGCGGCCATGAGGGCGGTAGTTCCTTGGGCATTGGCTGCGTTCACATCCGCGCCCGAAGCCAGCAACGCTTGCACCTGCTGCCGGTTTCCCTGCCGGCTAGCCACAATGAGCGGAGTATCTCCCGCCACTGTGATTGTATTCACATCGTTCATCACACGCGTAGCGGCTTGGCTGACTGTATTATACACCTGTGCCGCGGAAGCACGAGCAGTTTGTTGGGTAGACTCCGTCACACATCCAATCAGGGCCAACGCCCCTATTACCGGTAGAAACTGTTTCATAGTATCCTCTCTTTGTCTATATATATATAGGGTATTGTACTATTTTAGAGTTCATACAACCCTTTCTTAAGTATAGTACAATATATGTAATGAAAAAAATATGGATTGCGTTGGGAACCTTGGGGATCCTGGTAGGAATTGTTTGCCGGGCCGTCCTATTAAACATATCCTTTGAATATGATGAAATTTTCACGGCAATTACATCTAACCCCGCACTTCCCTTTAGTTATAGTTGGAAACATTACCTGCTAGCCGATGTCCATCCCCCCTTACACAATATGATATTGTGGCTATACAACCACGTGGTCCCCTACGGACCCGAGTGGATATTGCGCTTCCCTAGTTTTATTTTAAGTCTCATGGGGTTGTTTTTGGCCTGGAGACTATTCCCGCGTTATTTGGGCCGCACCACACGCTGGCTTTTTGTACTACTGCTAAGTTGCAATTTCTATTTGTTGCTCTATGCCCAGCACGCACGGGCGTATTCCCTGATGTTATGTGTAGCAATTGTGCTTACTTTTCTTTATCTACACATAGCCCAATGCTTGCACTTTAAGAAAGCGGTTCCTGCCGAATGGTGGGTATGGTATGGCATTTGCTCTTTACTGCTATGCTGGAGCCATTACTTTGGGGCCCTGTTATTTGGGTTGTTTTCGGTGATTTTATTTATCTACGCCTGGAAAAATAAACAACCTTTGCGGATGTTTATTCTCATCCCGTCCGTGGTATTTGTCTGCTTTTTACCGTGGATTGTGCCCAATTTGCTTCAAAATTTATCCCAGCACCGTTTTGCGGGAAATTGGTGGGCCAACCGCCCGTTAACATGGGATTTGGTATGGCTTTGGATTGAATTTTTCTTCTCTTCCCGTAAAGCCTTTTATGTGCTTGTGGCATTAGCGGCAGGTAGTGTTTTCTACTCCGCGCTCCGTCTAAAACGCCGGCCTTGGCCATATAGCCGGGAATTATTACTGCTGTTTATCCCCATGGCGGCGGCGGGGACGTTTGCCCTGGTGATGTCCCTCAAGATATTTTGGTTATTATGGCGGTATTTCATCCCGTTTGTTCCTTGCTTATATCTTTTTGTAGCGTTAATTTTGGTCCCGCTAATTAAACGCTATCGCGTGCTGGGACTGGTATTTTTATGTTTTGTGGGGATGTCGTTTTATGCCTTTACCAAGTATTACCGTTATTTCCAAGACGGACGGATTTTCACGGCGCGCGAATCTATGCGTGCCTATCAGGGAGCCTTTGCCGATAAAGACTTATATGTAGTGGCACTGGAAGCCTTCCCGGTGCCTTCTATGCAACCCATGTACGCTTTTTACCCCAATCACTATTTCCACGGGAATAAAGAGGTGTATGAAGTATTTCACATGGATCCGTCACAACGCGAAGAGTTAATGGAACGGGAAGGAGAATTTGTGATGTGGATGCCGAACTGCGACCCGGGCAAAATGCAACGCTTGGTACAAACTTTTCAACGCAATATGCGGATTTTCATACATTTGTACAATACTTGTTTTATCCTACCAGCCGGGCACGACCGCCGCACTATAAACACGGCCATCCTACAAGAATATAACCAACGGTATGAAAATTACCGGAAACATGCGTTCAGCCAACCGGTTAAAAATTGACTTTTTCGTCCACCAAATATAGAGGACGTTGTTTGACTTCTACAAAGATGCGGCTTAAATATTCGCCCATAATACCTAGCGAAATAAGTTGCACGCCACTACAAAAAAGAATCGCCACCATCAGCGAGGCATACCCACTCACCGGGTTGCCCCATACTATTTTTTTGAAAGCCACCCACCCCGCAAACAAAACAGCCACCAACGAAATGCACATGCCTATATACGCCCACAAGCGCAGCAGCACCGTACTCCCGGCGGTAAGACCTTGCAGGGCAAAATTCCATAACTTCCAGTAATTCCACTTGGTAGAGCCGGCCGCCCGTTTTTGACGGACAAAAGGAACCGCAATACTCTTAAATCCCACCCAGTTAAAAAGCCCCTTCATAAAGCGTTCCCGCTCCGGCAGAGTAAGCAACGCGTCTAATACCCGGCGGCTAATTAGACGGCAATCACTTGCGTGGGCCGGGATAGGACGCTCGGCCACTGCATTATATCCCTTATAAAAGAGGTGCGCGGTGGTACGCTTAATCCAGGAGTCTGCCTTCCGGCTAGTACGCACGCCATAGACTACTTCATAGCCGGCTTCAAATTGTTGGATAAACTCCCCAATTAGGGACGGCGGGTCTTGCAAATCAGCATCTATAACAATAGCCGCCTTTGCGGTAGGGGCCACAAAAGCCAACCCGGCAGTTACCGCGGCTTCTTTGCCAAAATTACGCGATAAAGAAATCACTTTTACGTCCGGGTTTTGCTGAGCCAGCGTTTTGAGCCAATTCAAGGAATTATCCGTACTCCCGTCATTTACAAACAGCCACGTGAAATGGACCTGCCGACAAGCCGCCACAGCCTGCCGGGTTTGTTCCCAAAATACAGGCAACATAGGCTCTTCGTTATAACAAGGCACCACCAACGTAACGTCCATGACAAACTCCTCTCTATGAAAACTCTTACATAGAGTATAGCAAATAACGCTACCCGGATGGCAGCAAGTGCCATAATATGCTATAATGAAAATAGATTTAAGTAGTTAGAAGATGATTACCGCCCAGTTGGCGCAGCGCTTGTAACATAAAGTTCGTTCCCTCTCTTGGGAACGCGTCAACGAAAGTAACTAAATGTAGCAAAGTGTGAATTTGAGTAGTATGTAACGATTTACGCCCAGTTGGCGCAGCGGTAGCGCGTTCCCTTGACATGGGAAAGGTCACAGGTTCAATCCCTGTACTGGGCAGTTTTTAGAATCCTCGTTCTCTGACGAGGATTTCTTGTTTTTATATGTTTTTTGACTTTTTTTGAAACAAGCATTAAACAGGCCGTTTTTTGCGCTTTTTTGCGGGTTTTTGTAGTTTTATTGTCAATATTTTGGCAATGACTTTTACAATACAAACAGCCCTTTTTCGCAATTTTTGTTGGCAATTTGAAAAAATCATCTCGTCGGAGAGGGCCAACCGCCACGGGAAAGGCGAAGAAATACTCGTCAAAACGCTTAAATATGAGAAATAAAAGTATATTTTGCTAAACTATAACTAGGAGATACTACATATGACATACTTATTCCTTAGCATTATTGCAATACTTTTGGTATTGATTCTGGCCAATCAGCAAAAAAATTATTCTTCTATCCAGAAAATGAATAAGAAAGCGGAGAATTTACAAAATCTTCTCAAAAATGAGCAAAAAACAATCTTATTACCTCCCAGAGAACCTTTGGAAACCCCTAGCATTCCCAAAAATCCCGTGGTGGTCACTTCTTCCCCAACGGATATAGAAAATATTTTCCTTGAGTGCAATGGTTCCCAGATAACTTTTAAACGGATAGAAGGGAAATTGATTAATGCAAAGCAATACACGAATGCCATTTCTGCTGTTACGGGACGAGGTATGCAATTAGCACCTTTATTGATTCAAAATGCGACTCGTGGAATTTATGAGGCAAGTGTCTCGCCGCTATTACTATCTTCTTTCCAAAATGGTCTTACTAGCACAATGGTACAAGGAGCAAATGGACAGATTGTTGCTCATGCTGGCTTTGCGTCAGCTATGCCTAAAGTAATGACTCCACTTATAGTATTCCAAATCTTTTCTTTTGTAACTGCACAATATTATTTAGATATTATCCAAAGTAACTTCAAAAATCTATCACGCCAACTTGAAGATTTGAAAAGATTTGCTAAGCATGAAAAATTAGCCGAATTAGAAAACATCCAAAAACACACCCAACGTTTGTCAAAAATACAGTATCCCCAATTAGAGCATTTGGTATTAGTTAATCATTTAGAAGCAAAAGTGGGAGAGCTAGTGAGATATTTTACAAATGAGATTAAATATTTTGATAAATCTCAATCAAAGGAAACGAGTGCTTTTGTACGGAAACAATTAAATAATTTAGAAAAAGACTTATACAATGATGATTTTGGATTTAAAATCCAAATGCTTGCAGCAGCTGAAGCAGCCGAACAAACGATTAAAAGTGTTGCCTTATATCTAAATTGCAATTATGCCAAATATGAACCATCTGGAAATAGAAGCCAATATATTAAAGAATTAGTTGACCAAATTTTACAGTGGGATGAAACAAAAACCATTATTAATCAAGAAGGACGAAAAATAACTGAAAAGTACTTTAATGCAATTTTGGAAGAAGTCAATAAGGCGAATCCATGGTTTGATAGCACTCGCAAAGAACGCGATAATTTCATTGCAAAAATAAAAAAATACAAGCAGGAAATCCTTTCTAACAATAACTTTAAATCAGCGATGGAATTCCAAGAAAAATTGAGAGATTTCTGGAATCGAAAGCATTCCGTCATCTTAGTTCAAAGTAATGATAATGAACCCGTGCTATTTATAAAAAAACAGTCCTCAATATAGTCCGCTATTAGCGGCTATGTTCCGCTTGCCAAAAATAAGGTTGGCAGATAATGGCCGCAGAAACAGGGTAATAACATTGCAAAAATAAAAATCTGGATTCTAGAAAAAAGCTGTGGGCAAATTTTTTTCTAGGATTTTATACCAAGCTGTCCCGTCGAAAATCTGGAAAAATTTTATAGGGTTTTTAAAATTATGCTTATATTTTAAGGATTTTTTATTCGTATTATTGGGATTGCATTGTAGTATAGCAAATTATATGTTTTTCCCGCTTACATCCACTCAAATGCACGTTTCTTAGGTTGTGGACGCAATAACAAAATGGCTTCTTTTAACACGTAAGACAGTCTATACATATTTTTCGTAGGCACATGATTTTCTAAATAGCATTTTTTATTCACTTCTATCATCAAGGATTTGTACTTTGTTTGCGTGTTAGTTGTCATTGCCCCGCTAAAAGGTGTGTTGAATGCTACTTTGAGGCCATTATCTTCGAAATGTTCTTGAAGTTCTTGTAAGATAGATTCATCGGGTTTAGTTTCATCTTCATTAAACCCCAAGCATATATCAGGGCGGTTAGGTCTCTTATCCATATCACACGCCAAAGGAACAGGGTTAAAACTGTGTAAATCAAGTAGAATAGCCCCATTCCCAATATGTTCAATGGCTTGTTTTAATTGTGCGTGTTTGTGCTTGTAATATAGGGTAAAATACTTATCATCCCCGAATACAACCCTATCAAATAACGTGCCATCTATTAAGCGGTTATACAGGTACCCCATTCCTCGTGTTGCCATAGGTTCTTTTGAGTTATCTAAATACCGTTCTAAATCCACCATAAACCGCGAATAATCACTTGTAATCTTGTTTGGCAGAAAGGAATATAATCTATCTACCTGTTCATCTGCCAGGGTCAAAGAATCCCGCCGTAAAGTATCAAATTCTGGCCTATTATCCACGTTTGGCAAATATAACCCTATATGCGGTAGCCAAGCCACAATATGTTCAAATTGATTCATATTACCACTTAAAGCAACTCCATATAGAATCCGCATAACCATATTTTATCTTCTCATCATCTTCATCTTTTTTAAACCATTTCTGCCACAAAGATTTTCGGTACGCTTTGGGATTTTGTAAATAGATATCTAAGCTGGCCCACTGTACTTGCTCCAGCCAAAAATCCCAGTACGAGGGACAGATTTCCAGTTTGTGCTTATCCATTGTAAAACTGGGGCGAATTTCTACCGTGCGCTTATCACGTCTTAATAAGTCCGCCAAATATACCAAAATGTGCCGGTTGCTGTAATGTGCCCGCAAGAAAATTACGTCCTTGTTCGTTTTGGCAGGCCTTACTATAATTTTCCACGTAGCATCTTGAGTGGGGGATAACGGATACGGGCCAAACGAAGTGGTAATAGACTTAATAGCACGGGTAGAAAGTGTATGCGGGTCTAATTTTTCCGATTTAAACCCTTCGGTTGCCGTATAAATAGGACCACTTACCTGGTTGCTATAGGGCGTGTGGATAGAGTATTTTATTTCCTCATCGCGGAAGGGCATTATGTCTACCAGTTTGTTCACACGCACAAATACGGAGTGAAACCAAGGCCTTACATTGTATTTACCAGGTACCCACACTTTAATTTTTGGTGGGACAAAGGTGCGACGTTCTTTAAATTTTTTTCGTTGCACAAGCGGGTCCTGCTCGGTAATGTGGTATGGAGTCGGGATTAGTGTGCGATAGAGTAATGTTTCATCCTCATAAAAAGAAACAACCGTTCTTTGTTCATCTACAGATACTTTTGCTTGATACATAATGCCTCCTAAATGTTGTTAAAAATTTCGTTTATTAGTTTTACAATACCGCGGTCCTTCATAAAATCTGTTTCCTCAAACATAAAAGTGACTTGGTCCTTATCACCCTCACAATCTTCTTTCAAATTGCCCGATATATAATTGTTGTATTGTTCTTGCAAGGCCCAACGTGATTTTTTATACCCCAAGTCGGTGTACAGCCGATAAAGCACACAATACGATTTGGTGGCATAGTGGTATTTTTCAATAGACTTTTTATAATCTGCAATAGCTTGTTTTTTTCTGTTTGTTTCGCGGTACAAAGTTCCTCGGTTGCGGTACACATTGGCGGCATTGTCACGGGCTAACTGTTCCACCTGTTCTACTGCGCGGTTTAGCATTTTCTCGGCCTCGTCAAATTGTTTATCCCGAAAATACAACACCCCCAAATTATTTTGCGCAATAGCATCCTCGGGATGTTGTTGTAGGTATTGGTGCAATTCATTTTTTGCTTGCTGATAACTGCCTTGCTGTATATGAAGGTATGCACGGTCGTTATACTGTGGCGGGCGGCAAAACAACCCGCAAAATAGCCCAATACATATCGTCAGTGCAACAAGTGTGCCTGTTAGCGGGAACTTCCCTTGCACAAAATCATATTGTTTAAAATCGGGCAGTGCGTAGTTCTCTTTTAGAATATCCCACACTTGGCTGATATGCGTGGTAATGTCCGAAAGGGTCTCTTGCCCAGTGATGAAATTGCGCAACTTAATACACGCCGCTTCATTCTGCCAACCAAACACGTGCGCCCACTGTATTTTATGCTTGCTATCCACGCCCACAACGGCATTTATTGTGTTACGCTTGCCGTTATGCCAGTATTGTTGCCACAGCATAGCACGGCTTGATTTTTCGTTCTCTAACAAGATGAAATTAAGTTTAATATTTTTCTCACGCATCCAACAGTTATAGTCACGGATTTCATCTTCCAACGCGTCCACGTCTTCGCCTTTTACTTTTCCATACAGGCCTTTACACCCATACTTTTCCAAGTGATAGGTTTTGATTGTTTTTTCATCTAATTTCTCATCTGTATAAACATTGTTCGTACGTAAAAGTGGGTTTTTATACGAGCGGCGCACATACTCATAAGAGGCCGTCTCAAACGTGCCAGGCCACGTAGTTGTATAACAATACCCAGGGTCTATAATTTCGCCCTCGGCCTCACCGTAATGGTCGGCTTCTTCCTCTTCCTCATTACCAAACAGAGAGACAAATTCTTCATATTCATCTTCGTCAATATCAAATATGTCTCCCTCCGCTACGGTTATTTCCCACTCCTCATCGTGTTCTACTTCTTCATAGGTTACTTCGCCCGTTTCTTCGTCTTCGTGCTTGATTTTCTCCGTCCACGGTTCGTAGTAGCGTGCCTCGGTAACGTAGGTCCCTAAGATTTCTTCGTCTTCTTCTTTGCCCGATTCACAGCACTTGGCAATTCCAATCACAATCCACGCGCCCAAAATACCCACCGTCATCCCCACCCAGCCGAGTGCTTCCCACCCTGCCAGATAGGGAATAACCAGTAACAAACCAAGCGCATACACAAACGCAATGGACATTAAATATTCTCCTTGCCTGTAGCGTATACTTCAGTAGTATGGTCCGACTTAATAACCGTAATTTTGATTTCCTGTGCATTGGGTAGCAAAATACACGCGGGGAAACTTTCAATAAATGTTTTATGCTCATTATGACGGGCCACGAGTAAGCGTTGGTGGCTGAAAAACTGCTCACGGTTGATTTCAATGGCGTTAGCCAACTGTTCCAACACCGATGTGCTGAGCGGTGGGTTATGCTCTACCACAAACTGAATATCTTTGCCTTGGTAACGCCCTGAGATGAGTTTCGGGTACACCTCCTTAAACGCATCCAAATACGTGTCGGACACGTGGGTAATTTGCTTAATGACCTTCCACATTTTGTCAAAGTTGGCTTCGCATACTTCCTGCTGTGCTTTGACTAAATTGCGAAGGCGGATTTCCGTATTGCTTACGGAAATGAAATAACCAAGTACTACCACTGCTACGAGTAAGATTACAACCAATGTTACTGTCATACGTTTTCTCCTTTAGTTAGATTTAGGGAGTACCCCTAAAAATTGTTTTACATACACCAAATGCCGACTCAAAAATATACTACGTTTGTTGTACTGTAATACATTGCCTAATTGGTATACTTCTTGCGGCTCTTTAAATAGCGTATCTAGTTCTTCTTGCGCGAAAATGGCCCGACCTCTGTCCAAATACGTTTCCATCCGGTTATCCCACGCACATGCACCTATGGCCATTTTGGCAAGCAACCGTAGTAGTAGAAATAATTGCACATTACTGCACGGGTTGGACTTGATAAATACGGATAAGGCCAGATGACTACTGTTTTCGTGTTTTAGGTTAGCTACAATATTCTCAAAATACTCTTTATAGCCATTAGCTGCCCAAGCTCCTTGTTCCAGATCTACCCATCTGGTACATGCTGACAATAGTTCCCGCGTGGTCTTATATCCTTCTACCGGCAAATGATTAAGCGTTGCCTTGCGTTGTTCTTCCAGTCCGTCCAAAAACTGCGCTAACTGTATGTGTATGTTCATTTTGTTCTCCTTTAAATTTCAATTTGAACCTTATTTTCCAAAAATTGTGCTTGAAACAATTGCCCCACTTGCTGATGTAACCCGCGGGCCCCCAAGTGCCGCTCGCAAGCATTGTTGAGGAGGTGTTCAACAACATCGGGTGACACTTGGGTGGAGGTGTGTAGCAACTCTTTGTATTGTTGCAAAGGCCCATTATGCGGGTTGAACAGGATTTGGCGCAAATCTTCTTTATTAAGGCCGCTAAGTTGTATGAAGTACGAGAACCGTCCCATTAACTCAGGCATCATTCCATAGGCAACATAGTCATCGGCGGTTAATTGGCGGTCTTTGATAACGGCTTCTCGCGTAAAACCGACCGATTTTTCTGCGTGTTTTACCTGCAAGGTTTCAAATGCTCCGCCGACTATGAAAAGTACTTGGGAAATATCCAGGTTATGGATTACTTTTCCCATTCCTCTTGATTCTACTCTATAGAAGGTGCTTTCTATCAGCCGTAACAGTTCCGCCTGCACATTGGTGGACGAAGTGCCGTATTTTTCACTACCTTGGCGTATTTTGTCAATTTCATCAATAAACACAATGGCAATGGGCAACTTGCCTGCCTTGGTTTCTTTGGCTAACGGGCGCAATACATCGCTTACATCCATACCCACATATCCCGTTTGTGTATATTGATTGGCATCCGCATGCACAAAGGGAATATGTAAGATTTTTGCCAAGCATTGGCACATATACGTCTTCCCCGTTCCGGTGGGGCCACTGATAAAAATATTGCTTTTGTTAAAAGTTTGACCGTTTTTGGCATTGGCGCACTTGGTTAAATGCTCAAATACGCCCGCCACTAACTGTTTTTTAGCCTCATCCTGCCCAATCACATATTTGTTTAGTTGGGCTAGTACCCGCTGGGGGTTTAACGTGCGTTTTTTAGTTTTATGCTTTTGAGGGGTTACAAGCGCTAAAAAATTCTTTTTTAGCTCAATTCGTCCACCTATCGCCGTAAATATCCCTTCCGTAAACAAAGCACTTTTGCGGTCTATCAGGATGGAGAGCAGTTCTGCCCGTTTACCGATCACTTGCCCTTTTTCCAGTAACGTATTTACCTGATAGTTGCTCATCACCATGATACGCTGTAAGTCCAAAGCTGATAAGCGCAAGAGTAAAAATGTTTCCGTTTGCGACAGTTTATGCGTTTGGATAAATGCCGCTAATGGGAATTTATCTGCGTTAGAGCGCAAAAGACGCGTGTGAATATCCTTAAAAGTTTGCACATAATGGGCTTCTTGTGTGGACAACCCCGCCCAATCGTTCCATGCCAGAATATCTTCCACCAGTTGGGCACGGGAAGTGTATTTGGTTATTTTTTTAGTTGTATTTTCCATAATGAACCTCGTTTTAGCAATGTTTTTCAAGCGGCAGCTATTATTTATTCCGGACACATATCCAACTATATAGATCTTGCAAGAGCATATATATCTGGCTGTGTCTCTTTTTTGAGTGTTTTTTTCCACACTTGTAGAACTTTCCCATCCATTACTCCTCTTATCCGTGATAGATATCCCAATCGTTATATCCGAATGAGCATTTTTCACCAAGCTGAGTATATACGCGGCGGGGCCCGCCACACCATACCGTTTTATTTTTGGTTTGTTCACATATCTTTGCCATAAAAAACACCTCTCTTTTGGTTTTCCCATTGGAGAGGTGGTAACAACAAAGAACCCATTGTCTCCAATGGGTTCTAATACTACAAATCTGTTTTAGCTCCCATTGTTTCAAGCATTAGCACCTTGCCTTAAGGTAGGTTGCTGTATCGTCATAGGGCTTGTCCCTCGGATACTCTTAATGGAATTTTCCGCTATTTTCGGAAGACCCCAATCCTTTCGGTTCTCTCGGTACCCCTCAATGGGGCCTTTGTACTGCTTTTCCTAGGAATTGGGAAGTCTGCACTTCCGCTAATAACGTTATAATTGTAATTTCGATAAAAACGACATTTTAGCGTCTTTTTATCCTTTCTATAACATTATTCTAGCATATTTTTGCGATTTTGTCAATTACCCTTACTTTTACGACACTTTAATGTCTTTTTAAGGTTTATTTTGTGAATTATGAATGGAGTAACGACTTTTATAAGTCGTTTTCTTGTTTTTCATTAGATTGGCTAATGTTGGTTTCCGCCGCGGTTTCTTGGGATATAGGTTCTGTGGGTATATTTGATGCTTCCTGTATAGGTGTTTGCAAATCAACCACCCATTGATGTGCCCGCTGCCAGATAGTCCACTCTATAAACGGAATCGGACGAAAAGAGGCATATCCCGTGCTTGTATATTCATCCCCCCGCAAGGAGTAGTTCCCTATGTTTTCCAAATCACAATATGATATTTCCCTGCTAGGAGTTACGCTTACTACATACCATTTTCCTAGCAAACCTATCATTTGGCGGGGATACAATGTACGGTTTTTCTTACTGTCTTTTAAAAAAACCTTTAAAATACAACGATATTTAATACATTTGAGTACTAGAATGGCCAGTTCGTCTGTTTCGGCAAAATCATCTTTAGTGGCTCCAAATACACAATTTCCAAAGGAAGACGGAGCAAAACGGCAGGCAATTTGGGATTGTACGGGGGCAAAAGCAGTCCCGATTTGGTGGGCAATATCGGCTGAAATAACCAGCAGGGCAACTTGTGGGGCGGACAGCCCAGCGTTCTGTAACGAAAACCCTTCCGCAAACGAATAAACGCTTTGCTTTGGGGATATCACCGGTACTTGTGCCCGCGCCAAAAGCCCCATATCACGTTGTACGGTGCGGATGGATACCCCAAAACGGTCTGCTAGTTCTGGGACCTTAACAGCCCCATTCTCAAGCAAAGAAAGAATATCGGCTAACCGTTTTGTTTTGCTGGTAATTTCCTTAGACATACTATTATTCTAGCAAAATAAGACGTTATAGCGTCGCAAAATTATTTTTTCTTAGGTTGGGATGCTTCCACTATTTTGATTTCTTCATCCGTTAGACCATATAGTTTATAAACCATTTGGTCAATTTCGTCTTGATATGCTTTAACACGAGATTGCTTATCGGAATTAGACAAGTAATCATCACTCTGAGTAATAGATAAGATTTTATCTACAATGGCTACAAATTCCTTTTGAGTCTTATCATCGGCTTTTTTTATAGGGATTTCCGATAAGGGCTCCTGGTAGAGTTCCAAACTTTTTCCTTTTCTCTTCCCTCGCCAATACAGCCAAAAATAATAAAGTTTTGAATTTAATAATGCCAAAATATATTTCAAATGATGCCTCGTTTTGGGATTGGTAATAAAATATACGTCAGCACTAGCGTACCAGGGTACTTCATTGTAACCGAAAGCATTAAGTATGCTCCTTTGGGGTGCGACTATCTTTGGAGAGTCATAATCTAACGTTTTGCGAGCCCCTCCACAATACCAATATCCATTTTGAATTGCTTTTTGCATTCCATTAGCAGTATCTTTTCTATTACATAATATTTTTTTATACTTCGATAAATGATTTATGAGGGTAGAATATTTTTTAATATCAATGTCTCTATCATTCGGATAAAACAAATCAATCAAATAATGTGTATTCCGTACATTAGTGTAATACTGTTTTATGTCAGAGTTCTTAAAAAAATCCTTTACCTTCTCGTTTTCAAAAGCAGAAAGATGCAAAGAATCCTTTTCTTGTTGCGAAATAATGAAGATTCCGTCCCCTTTGACATACGAACCTTTAGAATGTTTCAGGTGTTTGTCTGTAACTTCATCTGCTCCCGTATGCAGACCTTGTTCAACATCCGCAATATTTCCCAAAGTATCGTACAAAACATTTGTCAGTTTGCGTAAAATATTGGATGCATAAGTCGGCTCTATACGAATATATTTTTCTGTCCCTTCAAATATGCTATTTTGCTCAATATTAAAATACAATGTATTCTGATTAAACTCTCCAAAAATACTTGACAAAATCATTGGGGTGGCCACACCTATTTCATTACATAATACACATTTACAAGGACTATTTTGTTCATTACTTTTTTTTAGTGTCGATATAAGATTATGCTGCCCCAATGCTGATTTGAAGATTTTTAATTCATTAAAATTAACAAACGAAATGGGTTGTGCTCTGCGACATAAATCCTCCCGTAATTTCACAGCGTGAGTAGCTGTAACAAAATAGTTAGTAGTAATGAAAGAGCATATTCCATTATCTTTAAGTAAATTCAAAGCAAGATGAAAAAAGAAATAAAAGAAATCCATTTTCCCTTTATAGAATTTTCCTAATAATGAGTTCTGAATTGGTTTAAAAATGTCGCGATGCCCTTTATCTCCAATATATGGTGGATTAGCAATAACAATATCAAAACCGTCTTCCACACCAAACATCCAAAACGGGTCAAACCATCCCGTGGAAACATTATCAAAGGGACGCCATGCCTGTAATTTTAAAACTTTATCATTTCCCCAGTCATTCTCTTGCAAGGCGTGCAACATATCATCTTGTGTGGCAGAAAATTTTCTTTTTAAATCTTCTTTTTGTTTGCCAGATGCTAAAAAGAACTTTTTTCTATAGTCACGCAACTGGGCAATATAATTCTCGCCGTTGAGAAAAGTATTAATATCGGCTTTGGCCTCTTCTAATTGCTTTCTAAGGGATTCCTTTTCCCTATTTAATTTAGTTAGGTCTTTATTAACTGCTTTTATTTGTTTTTGCTCTTCCTTAGAAAGGCCTAACAAGTTCTGACCTTTTATCGGAAGGGTTAATTTCTTCTCTTTAATTTGCTCTAATATGTCTTGTATTTTCTGGGTAAGTTCTGATATATTGTTATTATCCAAAGGGATTAGCGTATTAGCACAAGCAAAGTTGAAATTTAAGTTAGGTAATGGCTTTGGATTGTCTGATTCTTCTTCCACAATCAATGTTAAGAAAAAGCGTAAGCGGCAAATTTCTATAGCCATGGGCTGAATATCTACCCCGTAAATGCATTTTTGAATAAGGCTTAATTTAGTATTATATGTATTCTTTTGCGGAACTACCAAATTGATAATAGATAGCATTTTCTGCAATACACCCATGGGAAATGCGCCAGAACCAACGGCGGGGTCTAGCACTTTAATTTCTTCCAATGCGGCATATATTTTTTGTTTTTGCGTCAAAGGCAATTTATCTTCATCAACTTGTGGTTCAAATTCAAACAGAGAATCAATAACAGTGTGGGATATATCCGTTTTTGTATAGAGATATTGTTTAAGGCTTTGGGTAACCATATAGTCCACAATTTCACGTGGAGTATAGTAGGACCCTGTTGCCTTGCGAACTGATTCTTTAGTTTCGGGGTTGATTGATGCTAATAAATTTTCAAAGATACGCCCCAACATTTCGGGGTCCACTGCTAAATCAATATCGGTGGAAGTGTTTTCATCAATAGTAAAGTTATAAGTTTCCAATGTTTCAAAAAATTTGACGAACCAACTATTGGGAATGGTAATTGCCATCCCCAAATAACACGTTTCCGTTTTTTCGTCGTATTTATATCCATCTTCTGGTTCGTGTGCTTCAAATAAACCCCCGTTCAAAAATGGAATATGCTCAAATAGTCCCGTGCGACATTTTGGGATTCTATTTTGGGACTGTTTATTTAATGTCTCAAAAAACAGAGGTTCTAATATTTCGTGGTAATAATTTTCAGATTCTTCTACCACTTTAGAAGATAATAATTTTTCTGGGATTAAAGCCGAACCATCCTGACGAATTTTCTTTTTCAAAAACCAACAGAAAATAAGACGACCAATTAGACGGACAGCAAAATTCCGTTTGGTTTCTTCCAGTTTTTCTTGAGGACATATATTTGGATATTCAATAGCTTTGAGCAAATCTTCAAAATGCTCGGAAATTTTCTTATAAAACTCATCATTAACAACTTCAATAGAAAACCGTTTTAATAAATCTTCTTCATTCGTAGCAGCACTAGATAATTGCTTTATCGCTGTATGTACTTGTTGGTCTTTCCCTACTAAAAATGAGTAACGCCGCGGATTATTGGGCTTATTGTTTGCCCAATCAAAAGTAACCAGAGAAATGCGGAAAGTATCAGAATTTTTAGGTACAAAAAAGAATATTGCGCGTTGTGTAAAGTCGCGGCGGCTTCTCATTATTTCCACCGCTTGTCTGGTAAGGCCAACACGTGCATCCGAAACGTGATGATGGTGGATTTCAAACACAGAAAACAGGTCGTTCTTTCCCAGGCAATAGGCTGAGTCTATATATTCGTATTTTTTCTTACTAACATCAACTACTTCATCTTGTTTGTTAAAATTTCTTAAAAAAGAACTCAAATCATATAATACATCTCGACGATTATATTTCTGTGATAAACTATTCCAAGCCATACCCCGTTTCTCCTTTGATTATTTGATAAATTCCGTCGATAAAACTATGTCAATTTCTTTTTTTTGTGTCTCTACCTGATTCTTAAGTTTAAGTAGTCTATCCAAAAACTCTAGCGGAATGAATTTCTTTAGTTGTGATTCGATTTGATTAACATTTGTTATATGTTTAAATGTGGTATTAATTAATTGTAGTTTTGCCTTACTTAATAAACTTACACAACTAAGCAATTTGAGTAAATATGCTGAATTCTGGAATTGAGATAAAGATGCCCAAACCTTTTTTATGAGTCGTTCATTATCTGTTTGGTCAGAGTTAAAATTAAAATCTAGCCCTTGTTGCGCTTGTTCGTACTGTTCATAAAATGTATTCGTCACAGGAACTGCTATTTCATTTCGTTCGGATTCAAACATTTTAATTGCTTCTTCATCAGTTACAGGAATGGTGTTTCTTTGTTCTAAATCATAGAAACTAAATACACCGATATTTGCCTTGCGTCCAAAAACTAGCACCCCGCTGGGTGAATTTTCTTTCGTCTTCCTACCTATACGAACCCGTGAAGGTAAATCTTTGGCCTGTTGATATAATGCGGGCGCGTTTTTCTTTATGTCGTTTAGAAATTCTTGACGTTTCCGCTCCCAACTAACTTCTTCCGAATTATCTTCAATTTTGTGCAAGAGCGATGCCTTGATTGTTTCATCAGAAGTCAGATAGCGGGTGTCTTCGCGGAAAACTTCATCAATAACTGTTATTTTTTGTCCAGTAATTTCCCTAATTCTAATTTCCTCTTCCCCGATTTCCGTCGGAAAAAAGTTGTAAATGTATAATTCATCAAACATTTTTTTGTTGATACGGTTAATACGACCCACACGTTGGATGACACGAGTGGGATTGTAGGGAATATCATAATTAAATATAGTTCCGGCACGATTAAGGTTGATACCTTCACTCAGGGCATCTGTGGTGAGTAGTAAATTATAATCGTCTTTTCCGTCTTCAACGCTTGCATCAAAGTTAGCACGGATTTCTGTTTTGATTTTTTTAGAACGGGAAGCATCATATGAAATTGATTTTATAACGTCATCCGTTGGTAGATTCTTCTCTAAATATGCAATCGTGTCCGCAAACTCAGAAAACAATACAATTTTTCGTTTAGGGTCTTTTTTGAGTTGGCTATATAATTCTTTTTTAAGAAGTGCTAACTTGTTATCATTTTGCTCTGTTAATTCACGCCAATCTTCTTGAAGTTTCCTAAGAAGTTGAATATCTTTTTTCAAATCCTCTTCAAACGTTTGCTTTATCAAGTCCTTATGGATAAGATAAATGCCCTTTTCAGCTAATTCTTCCTCTTGCGTTGGCGACAAATGGCTAATTGATTTGGTAAACAAATTACCACTGGCCGAAGCTGCCGCCGAAGCATATTCATCTCCCTCTTCACTAAGTTCCTCAAGTGGCAAATCTGCTAAATCATCCAAAGTTGTCTTTTTGGAAACCAAGGCTCTATTTTTCGTTTGGAGAAAAGATAGCGTCTTTTCGGTTGCCTGAATAATGTTATCAAGTGTTTTATTAAACGCCTCAATAGAACTTTCCAAACGACGGACAAGTAAGCGTCTTAAAAAGTTAGCATTGTTCTTCTGCGGGTCGCCCGATATGGATAAGTATTCCGCTACATCGGGTTTGAACTCATCTTTAACATAAGAAAACACTCTATACCGTGCCGCCTTAAACTTACTATCTTTATCCGCCAAAAGTTTAAGGGTATTTATATATTTTTCAGCAAAATTCCCTAAGGAGTATTCAAGCAATTTGGGGTCCGCAACCTTCGGGAACTTGATGCCCTTTTTGATTAAATCCTCCTTATACGAACCAAATTCTAAATCTTTGCGATTGCGCCGAATGACGATTTCCTTAATTAAGTTTCTAATTCTTGCTGAAATCTTTTTGTACTTATCCACGCTATCGCTAGCATCTCTGTCTATTTTGTTGTAATCATCCACAATCTTTTTCATTTCCCTAGAAAGATTATTTACGGATTTCAGTGTAGAATAGCCAGGGATTTGGAATAAGTTAATAAGCGCAAAAATATCTTGAGGTCTATTATTAAACGGCGTGGCGGACAAAATCATCACTTTATGCCCACGGCATAAGGTTTCAAGGTAACTATAATCTTGTGTATCTGGATTGCGGTAATTATGACCCTCATCAAGTACGACCAAATACGGGCGGTTGAGTTTTTGGGCATATTCCAACGCATCTTCAATTTTCCCCGAACTAAATACATTGCTGTTAACATCCAAATGAGCACAATATTCTTCCCATTGGGGTTTCAGATGCGGCGGAGCAATTACCAAAACAGGTAAATTGAGATTAGCGGCAATAGTAGTAGCAATGATAGATTTGCCCAAACCGACCACGTCCGCGACAATAACACCATTATGTTCATTGAGGCTCCTAATACCTTGTTCAATAGCATTAACCTGATATTGCAAATCATTAAAGTTTTCGCCTAATACTTGACGTGGCGTTTTTAACCCATCAATTTTGTACACATCAAAATATTCAATAAGTACCTTTAAGTAAACCAAGAATGGGGATGGGCTGCTAGAAGGCCAAATCTTAGTAAATAATTCTGTTTGCAATTCAGGCAATGTTGTTTGGTCAGCCAATACTTGCGCTTCGTCCCATAATTGTTTGAAAATTGTTAGACTTTCATCAACAACGCTGTTATCCCTATTCCGAATATTTAATTCGAAATTTCTTTCCAAACCGTTTGCTGATAAGTTACTTGAACCAACAATGGTAGTCCCTAAAAAAGACCCGCCCCGACTATGTTCAGGTGAGTTCTTAAAAATATACATTTTAGCGTGGCAAGGATTCTTGGTTTGCCGTACTTCTAAAGTTCCGTTCTTTAGTTTGTTTACAAACAGGTTAAATGCATCCCAACTTTCCTGATTATCATATTCGCGATTATGACCAAGAATATTGCAAAGCGAATGATACCAATATCGCCGCCGTTCTTCTGCTGAATCGGGGAAATCTTTACTGGAAGAAAATTCAATATAACTGGAAATTCTAGATTCTGCCTGCAAGCCAACCAAGATTTTAAGTTTTTGTTCCAACGTAATATTTTTATAAATCAACTGAAATCCAGAAAAGTAAAAATAACCGACTAAAAAAAATAATTGGTCACTGGATGGCAAGTCGCGTTCAATAGCATCTTTTACTAATTCATTTTGATTGGTAATAAAAAAATTATTCATATTGCTCCTACAGAGTATAGAGAGCAATATAAAAGACGACTTCTGCTTGAGGAATTACAAGGACCCAAACAAAAGTCGCCTACCCATACTGATATTTCATCAAATACAGGGTTTGCTGCCAGCGCAACGGGTAATTAGGCCGTTTTGCTAGCAAATGGCGACTATTTCTGGTTTGTAATTCCTTTTGCTTATGCAAAAGTCCGAGCAAGATGCTCTCCAAAAACAGTACTAAGACAATTGTAAATAAGCCGTTTTGGGGCTTATGGTATTACAAAATATCTCCTATATATTAAATCTAGTTTACACACACTTATACTTTCATATTAGCATATTTAATTAAAATCGTTCTCTTCCTGGTATCTACAAAGCCATCCTTAATCTTATTAACTTCATTTTGTGACAATAATACACACTTAATGATTTCTTGCTGAATTTTATCCCCGTCGTAAAACTGCGTTAGGTTTACACTTACACATTATATAGAGCGGAGTAAGAATTTCATGCCCACTCAAATCTACGGGTCAGAACAAAACCTGATACCCATTTAAGGAGATTTACAATGTCGACGGATAGAGTAAAATTAATATTACAAGAAAGAGAGTTTAATGTGCTCTCTAAAGGACGTTCTAAACGGCATGCCTATTTGGATAAGGCAGAGCGAACAGGATACCAACAGACCTATATTCACGAAGATTCTGATGATTATATGCCTAATATTCATGTTTATGCTGATGGTTTAGGAATTACTAGCGCAACAATTCAGGTATGCCCTAGTAAACTCCTATACGGCACAAATATTTACGAAACCAAAGAAGAAGATTTTGAGCAATTCCTAAAACTGCTAGTAGCAAGGTTAGAGTATGCGGGCATTTTAACGGATGAATCGGTATTGCGAAAACATTATTTATCAGGTTGGGATGTAAATAAACCTGTTATTCTACCTTTTAGTTCTTCCGTTTTAAGATTTATTTGTGGACATAGTGTACCACAACCTGCTAAATCTCGGAAAGGTTACTCTGTATATGAAGAATCGAATGGTTGGTGTGTGCATTTTAATTTCCAACACAAAGGTATCAAAATGTACGATAAAACAGCAGAAGCAATGAAATGGAACGGTATGCCTGTAGATTTAGCAGCACTATTCAAAGAAAGTGGATGTAGTATGGTTAATTTTGAGTATGCAATGAATGATATAAGATCTGTTGATGATGAACTAAAACTCATTAAAACCTATCTTCCTAATACTCTTGAAACAGCATTTAATAGAGATGTGTGTTCAAAAATCTTACAGTATAGAACTATTGGTATATTGGAAGGATTTTTTACTATCTCCAATGATATGGTAAAACATTTGGCTACTATAGAACAATTTTGTGATATGAATAAAAAATATAACGGCCTACAAAAAAGGAATGCTCTATTTGGTGCAGTATGTAAGTTTAATATATTAGGGTATGCTGATTATTATAAATACTTAAAAAAATATTATTCACGAAAAGAAGTAAGAAAGAATCTGAATCTACTTAAACAACTCAACCTTTCTAGGATGCCTGAAGAAAGAATATTCAAAGAAACTATATTACAGTCTCTATACTCTAAAGATTATGTTACTGAGAAGAGTATTTTGGATACATTAGAGAGCTATAAGAATGAGAATTTTTTACCCCATAAAACTCCTGTAATACAGGAAACTGACAATCTGGAGAGCGCCCGCTATGCAAACTAATACAAGCCCTCTAATGGATGTAAAAGAGGTGGCTACATACTTACACCTCTCTCCCGCAACAGTATATGCCAAAAAATGTCGTGGTGAATTTCCAAAAGGCAGTACGGTAAAACTATTTGGGAAATTACTTTTTAAACGAGAGAAGATAGAGCAACTGGTGGAGGATTCTACTGAACCTTCCTTTGGGCACTCTTAAGATACACTTGGTTATTTGGTTTGCTCGGATTCTAACAATCTTTTTAGAGCCAACCGAACAACCGAAGATAAGTTCCGGTCTTCCCGTTGGGCGTACGCTTGAGCAAGAGCCAACAGTTCAGCGGGAAGCGTAAAACTAATCGTTTTCATTTTTTTATTATCTTGTTCAGACATATATAGATAATAGCAAATTTGATTAGATATGAAAACATAATACTTGACAATATAATTAAATATTATATAATATTGTATTATAATATTGAGGAATATTAAATATGAAAATTTATCAAAACAAAAAAGGACTTTATGGGATTGATTATTATGATAAGACAGGGAAAAGACACCGCCGCATTGTTGCCACTAACGAATCAGCGGCTAAAGAGGAATTGGCTAAATGCACAAACTCATTTTACAAAGCCAAAAATGACCCACGCTTAATGCAAGAAAGTCAATTATTTAAAGATATGGCTTCATTATTTATTGAGCATCACGTAAATTTTTTACCATCTAAAGAAACATATGTATTTATGTTTAACAACATATTAGCCCATTTTGGCAGTTATACTTTAAAAGAAATTACTCCACTTGAAGTGCAAACATTCTACAATCAAATTGTCCTAGAGAATTCCGTCTCTTACGCTGACCGCCATTTGGGTATCATCAGCAAGTTTTTCAATTGTTTAAATGACTGGGATAAGTATAGTGGTCCTAATCCCTGTCGTAAAGTAAAGAAACGACACAACGAAGAACCTTTTGAACCACATCCAATAAATGAACAAGAGATTCAACAACTTCTGCCATTTATTAGTGAAGAAGTTCGCCCGTGCGTAATACTTGGATTTTATACGGGGTTAAGACGACAGGAATTATTAGGCCTTCGTTGGGAACATATTGATTTTACCCACAAAACAATCTTCATCCCAAAAACTAAAACCGAACAACCTCGTACTTTGGGACTAACAGCAGATATTCAACAAATTTTACAAGGATTGAATCCCCAAAGAGACGGGCTTGTATTTGGAAATGTAACCAAAGAAAAATTGAAATACCAACTTAATAAAGCATCCGAGAAATCAGGCATAGGACATATTAGACCGCATGATATGAGGCATTCCTTTGCAGTAAATTTCCTAAACCGTGGTGGCACTTTGGAACATTTGCAGCGGTTACTTGGTCATAGTAAAATTACCACTACACAACGCTATTTACGGTTTAAAACTGGTGAAATTGCTAGCAAAATGATGGTAATGGATGGGATGATTCCCCTTGATATTGTAAATGGGAACAAATAATATACGCATAAACTACGCAGATTTTGCGTAGTTTAGCAAGCATTTCTAAAATTAGCCAAAAAGTAGAAATCTTCTGCTAGGCATTTCTATTTTTTGCGGAAAATAGAAATGAAATTTGATTTGTTTCTAAAAAAGTTTTAAAATAGAAATATCGATGGTATGTGGGAGATCAATATGAAACACTTCAAAGCAGGCGTTTATAGAGAACAGATTGGTTATAAAAGCTTTTCCCCTTCACTAATTAATAAATCTTTTGATATTTCAGACAAGCAAATTAACCTACTACTGGAAGAAGCAAGCCGCGCGATCGGACAACTAAACGCCTATTCAGATTTTGAAGAAGTAAATATGGACCTTTTTATCAACATGCATATTTATAAAGAGGCAACTTTGTCTAATAAAATTGAAGGAACACAAACCACTATGGACGAAGCTGTTAAACCTGAGGAATTGGTTGTGCCGGAAAAAAGAGATGATTGGCAAGAAATACAAAATTACACAAAGGCTATCCATTTTGCACAACAAGAATTGTCAAAGTTACCTGTTTCCATACGCTTAATTACTGACACTCATGCCATTCTATTGAAAGGAGTCCGTGGCGAGCACAAAAATCCTGGAGAAATACGCAAAAGCCAAAATTGGATTGGAGGATCTTCTCCCAGCAACGCATTTTTTGTCCCTCCGCACTACGAAGAATTGCCGGAACTGTTATCAGATTTAGAAAAATTTTGGCATAACGACGCCCTTCAAATTCCGACTTTAATTAAAATTGCTGTATTTCACTACCAATTTGAAACATTACACCCTTTTTGTGATGGTAATGGAAGAATGGGCCGATTGTTGATCCCTCTGATGTTAATGTCTTGTGGCGTACTAACTAAACCTGCTCTGTATATTTCCAGCTTCTTTGAAAGCAATAAAGGACGTTACTATGATTCATTAACAAAAGTACGCACGCAAAACGATTTAGGGCAATGGATAAAATTCTTCCTGACTGGTGTAATTACAACTGCCAAAAACGGAACGGTAACCCTAAAGAAATTAATTGCTTACAGAAATCAAATTAATGATCTCAGTATGACATTAGGAGCCAGAGCGAAAAAAGCAGATGAAGTTATTAAATGGATGTTTGGTAACCCTGTAGCTAATACCAAGAAAATCGCCGAACAACTGCATTTTTCGTATGGTGTCGCTAACCGCTTGCTGGGAGATTTAGAAAAACTAGGTATTCTTAACCATAAAGTTACAATTTCTAACGTAAAATATTACGAACTAAAAGGGTACTTAGACCTGTTTAAATAACCGCTATTGTCAATATTTTGGCAATGAGTAAAAAAGACAAATGAAACAAATATTTTTTCGTCTGAGAATTAACAAGCAAAAACACATTTCGCCCTTGACATGGGAAAGGCCACAGGTTCGATCCCTGTACTGGGCACCATTTAGAAAACCCGCCTATTTGGCGGGTTTTTTAATGCCCAGTAGCGCATAAACTGACTCAGCGCGGCAGGGAGCGAAAGGGGTTCCCCTTGCTTTATAATTTGCAATGTAAAAGTGTTATTTCTTCCCGCCCTATTTAGCTCTAGCAAAAAAGCAGTGGTCACGCTGCTTGCGTTGGTGGCCTTGGCGGCCATTTACGCGTTTAGCCGCGGACTGCTAAAAATATAAGTAGCACCAAACGATGCAAACCACCCGGTTAAAAGCCGGGTGGTTTTTTAGTTGGACTATACCTCCGCAAATTGTTATGATAATCTTAAGGAGATTTTTATGGAGTTACTCATCGCTTTTATAGCCGGGTCCGCCCTGGCAGGCTTACTGGCCTTTTGGAAAATCAACCAACTTAAATTAGAAACCGTTCGTCTGCAAGAACGCGAAAATGCCTTTCAGCAAAAACAGGCAGAACAGGAAAAATTCTTTCACACGTTGCAAGAACAAGCCAAAGATTCTTTTAAGCAATTAGCCACGGACTCCTTAAAAGAACAAAAGGCCGAACTGGTCACCCAAAACACTACGCTGGTTTCTCCGCTTAAAGAAGCCATGGATAAATTCACCAAACAAGTGGGCGATTTGCGCACCGAAAGCACCGCGCGCCACGGACTGTTGCAAAACGCCATTGAACGCACCTTACAACTTAACGAAAATCTTTCGCAAGAAGCACAGAATTTGACCGAAGCCCTCAGAAGTCCCAAGAAACAAGGCACCTGGGGCGAAATTATTTTGGAAGATGTACTCACCGCAGCGGGCCTGCGCAAGGGAATTGAGTTTGATACACAAGTCTCCTTTACAACGGAAGGGAACCAGCGCAAACAGCCTGATTTTATCGTACACCTGCCGGGCAAACGGGATTTAATTATTGACTCCAAAATGTCATTAACTGCTTATTTGGAGTGGCAAGCCGCCACCGACGACGAACAAAAACAAAAACACCTGAAAGAGCATATCCAATCCATTGAAAAACATATCAAAGAATTATCCGCACAAGATTATACATCCCTCTTGCCGCATGAAAAACTGGATTTTACGTTTATGTTTATCCCCATTGAGTATGCGTATTTTATTGCGGTGCAGGCCAAACCGGAACTTAATGAATTGGCCCGCAAGCACCGCATTGCCATTGTTACTGCCTCCAACCTGTTTTCCGTGTTGCAAATTGCCGACAATTTGTGGCGCATGGAGCGTGGCAGCCAATTAGTAGACAAAATTTTTAAGACCGCGCAGGAAATGATGGAACGCACAGGCCGCTTTGGTGAACGCATGGCTGACCTGCATACCCGGTTAACGCAACTTTCCAAATCGTACGAAGATGCCGACAAGGCACTGCGCGGCAAGCAAGGCATTGTGTCTTGCGCGAAACAGTTGGAAGATCTGCGTATTAAATCTACCCGCAAATTGCCCGAACTCCTTGATACTTCCGCGGACAATATCCGGTAAAAAAGGTACAATGGGAATATGATTTTATTTAATTGTGATTACAATGAAGGGGCCCACCCCCGTATCCTGGAAAAACTAACGCAAACCAATTTGGAACAAACCCCCGGATACGGCAACGACCCCTACTGCCACCAAGCAGCGCAACTTATTAAAAAACTTTGCCGCGCACCCCAAGCAGAGGTCCATTTTTTATGTGGGGGTACCCAAACCAATTTAACGGTATTAGCTGCGTGTTCGCGCCCGTATCAAAGCATTATTTCGGCCAGTTCCGGGCATATTAACGTGCACGAAACCGGGGCCATTGAAACCACCGGCCACCGCATTGAAGCCCTGCCGGAAACAAACGGGAAAATTACCGCGCAGCAAATTGCCCAAGTCTGCAAAGCGCATTGGGAAGATGACAACCCGGAATTTTCCCCCCAACCCAAAACGGTGTATTTGTCGTTCCCTACGGAATACGGCACACTCTATTCCCTTCAAGAATTGCAGGAAATCCGCCGCGTATGCGATGACAATAATTTATTTCTTTTTATAGACGGGGCGCGGCTGGGCTATGGACTGACCGCCCCGGGAAATGATGTTACGCTGGCCGATTTAGCCGCACTGTGTGACGTCTTTTATATTGGCGGCACCAAAATCGGCGCCTTGTTGGGTGAGGCGGTAGTTATCCCCAACAAAAAATTACAGAAAGATTTTCGCTATTTTATTAAACAAAAAGGCGGCATGTTGGCCAAGGGACGTATTTTGGGCCTTCAGTTTTTAACCCTGTTTGAAGACGGGTTATATAGGCAACTTGCCCAGCACGCCAACGAAATGGCCGCCCGCATTAAACGCGCTTGCCAAGAGGCGGGGTTTGAATTTTTGTACGATTCTCCCACCAACCAACAGTTTCCCATTTTTCCCAACGATCTGCTGGCGCAACTGGAACAAACCTACGTTTTTGCGCATATCAAACGGGTAGATCATAAACGCTCGGCAATTCGTATTTGTACCAGTTGGGCCACTCGCCCGGAAGACGTGGAACAACTTACCACCGATCTACTTAAATTAGCCAAGGAAAAAGATGCTACACATCGGGTGTCATTTATCAAGCAGTAACGGCTTTGAGGCCATGGGCAAGACGGCCCTTTCTATCGGGGCGGATACGTTCCAGTTTTTTACGCGCAACCCCCGCGGGGGTCGCGCCAAAGAGATTGACCCGCAAGACGCCGCCCGGCTGCTAACACTCATGAAGGAGCACCACTTCGCGCCAATTATCGCCCACGCCCCCTATACGCTTAATCCCGCCAGTGCCGACGCAAAAACGCGCGACTTTGCTTTAATGACGTTTGCCGACGACCTCAAACGCATGGAATATGTGCCGGGCAACCTGTATAATTTTCATCCCGGTTCACACGTAGGCCAAGGCATAGACAAAGGCATTGAACTGATCATCCACACGCTTAACGAAATTTTAGACCCCAAGCAACACACAACCGTTTTATTAGAAACGATGGCCGGCAAAGGCAGCGAAATCGGCAGCCGATTTGACGAATTAAAACGTATCATAGACGGTGTTACACACAATGAGTTATTGGGCGTTTGCTTAGACACTTGCCACGTAAATGATGCCGGATATTCCCTGGTAAAACTGGACGAAACGCTTACGCAATTTGATAAACAAGTAGGCCTGCCTTTATTAAAGGCGCTGCACATCAACGACAGCCTAAACCCCCTGGGTTCCCACAAAGACCGCCACGCCCCCATCGGGCAAGGCACGATTGGCACCCAAACATTAGCGGGCGTTATCAATCATCCGGCTCTTAAACACTTACCATTTTGTTTAGAAACGCCCAACGAATTAGACGGCTACGCGCGCGAAATAAAATTATTACGCGGGCTGTATAAAGAATAAATTTGCATTTTTTGCAAGAAACTGATATACTATATATGTAATGGGCCTGTAGCTCAGCTGGGAGAGCGCCTGCATGGCATGCAGGAGGTCGCAAGTTCGATCCTTGTCAGGTCCACCATTTAATAACCTCGCGCAAGTGGGGTTTTTTTATGGGCTGCAGGCGCTAGGCAACGCCCAGTGGCCAGGGTCGCAAGTCCGGCAATACTACGCACAATCATGGAATTTTTATAACAAAAAACCCCCGGTTCATTACCGGGGGATTTTAGTAAAACAGCGGATATTATTTAATACCGTTCATCCACTTAATGACGTACTTCTTAATGCTCAAGAGTAAGAGCCCACCTACCACCGGCATTACAACTAGCGTGGTGAAGAAACGTACGTTGGAAATATGACCAAAATAACCGGAGTAGAAACCCGCGGTAAAGTTGGCGGCAGCGTTAGCCAAGAACCACGTCCCCATTAGTAAAGACGCGAAGCGTAGCGGCGCCAATTTGGTCACTAAGGACAAACCGACAGGGCTCAAACAAAGTTCGCCCATGGTGTGGAACATATAGGCAAAAACGAGCCAGAAAATGCCCACTTTGGCATCGGTCGTTTGGATGACGTAAGAAGCCGCCACCAAAATCAAGAACCCGAAAGCCAAACACATAAAGCCCCATACAAACTTAGCCGGGGTAGAAGGTTCCATCCCTTTCTTGGCCAGGTTAATCCACATCTTGGAGAACAACGGCGCAAACAAGATGATAAACATCGGGTTAACGCTCTGGAACCAAGACGTAGGCATTTGCCAACCAAAGATGACACGGTCCGTGAACTTTTCGGCAAAAATCGTTAAAGAGGCACCGGCTTGTTCAAACGCAGACCAGAAGAAAATGCTGAAAAACGCCATAATAAAGATGACAGCAATACGTTGTTTTTCGGCAGTGGTCAACGGGGCGTTGGGGTGTTCTACTTTTTCTTGCTTGGTAAGTTTTTTCGGTTTTTTACCTTGGCCTTGCAAGTGTTTGTTTTTGCCCCAAATAAAGATAGAAAGGCCGATAATCATCCCAAAACCGGCTGCGGCAAAACCCCACCCAAAGCCAATTTTTTCCGCCAGCGTGCCCGCTACAAAGTTACAAATAAAGGCACCCAAGTTAATACCCATGTAGAAAATGGTAAACCCGGCGTCACGGCGGGGATCATTTTGTTCGTACAGTTCCCCTGCGATCGTGGAAATATTCGGTTTGAAAAACCCGTTCCCGATAACCAGGAAGAAAAGACCCGCATACAAGAAAGACAGCGTAGCATTGGATGCCAAGGCGAATTGCCCCAAGGCAATCAAAATACCACCTACAATAATTGCACGGCGTTGGCCCCAGAATTTATCGGCAATATACCCACCGAGTAGAGGGCTCAAATAAATTAAACTGGTTACTAACCCGTATAATTTGCTGGCGTGAGATTCGGAAAACTGCATTACTTTAATTAAATACAGCACTAAAATACCACGCATAGCGTAGTAACTGAACCGTTCCCACATTTCCGTTAAAAACAGCACATACAAACCGGTAGGCTGTTTATCCGTTTTCACGGTTACTGCTTGTGTCATTTAATTTTCTCCTTACTAATCTAACAAGTACCTTTTATTTTACCAAATTATGAGAGGTTAAGGACGAGAAACTTAGAACATGCCCAAAGATTGCGCGCTGCTTAAGCCGTTTTCTAAGTCACTAAGATTGCCGATGAGCAGTTGCATAGATTGCTGCATGAGGGTAAAAATATGAACTAATGAATAGATTAAATAAAAACCAACCAGCAGAAAAACAAGCGTGTAAATAATTTTGGCTACGGGGCTAATTACTTTACTAATCCACACAAACGGTAACGCAAACGGACCCAATACCAAGCCCATCAAAATAATCCCCGCATGCGAGAACAAAAATCCGTGCCCGGGTTTCAAACTTTTTCCGCAGGCGTGGCAATAATTGTCGCTCGCGCGGACCTCGGCCTGACAGCGTTTACAAAAAACAGGTTGTTGGGTTATTTCCGGTTCGTTCACAGGTCAATCCCCTTGGAACGTAAAAACCGTTTGATATGGCTGCGCGCGTTGGCGGTTTTGGCAAATTCCAACCAGTCGCGTTTCGGTTCGCCGTTTTTACGCGTGATAATTTCGCAGACGTCCCCCGTCTTAAAATTATAATCCATACGCACCATGCGGTTATTGACGCGCGCCCCTACGTAGTGGTCACCAATGTCTGTGTGAATTGCATACGCAAAATCAATGGGGGTAGAGCCTTCCGGCAGAGACTTTACATCCGCACGCGGGGTAAACACAAAAATTTGTTGCAAATTAACGTCCGTTTTGAACCCTTCCAAAAACTCGCGCGGGGCGGTTAAATCTTGTTGCCACTCAATCCAACGGCGGATCCAGTTAATCTTTTCATCAAAGTTTTTATCTTGTTTTACACCACCCAGTTTATAACGCCAGTGCGCCGCGATACCGTACTCGCACGTTTTGTGCATTTCCTCGGTGCGAATTTGAATTTCAATAATATCCCCCGTAGGCGAAAGCACGGTCGTATGAATACTTTGATACATATTGGCTTTAGGGGTAGCAATATAATCGGTAAACGTCCCGGCAAGCGGCTTAAAAACGCTATGCACCAACCCCAACGCGCGGTAGCAGTCCGGCACGGTTTTGGTAATGATACGCACGCCTAACGAATCTTGGATTTCCGCAAATGTACAATTATGTTTTTGCATTTTGCGGTAAATGGAATAATAGTTTTTGGCCCGTGCCAAAATGCGCGACTCCAAATGTTCCGCTTCCAAAGCCGGGGCCAGTGCTTTCTTGAAAGTTTCCAGGGCCGCTTGACGGTCCGCGGTGCGAGCCTCTACCTGCGATTTAATATCCTCATATTCTTGCGGATGTAAATATTTGAAGGACAAATCTTCCAAATCGGTTTTGATGGTAAACATCCCCAACCGCTGCGCTAGCGGAGCGTAGAGCGAAATCGTTTCGTACGCTTTAAATTTTTGTTTTTCCGGGGGCATATACTGTAACGTACGCATATTATGGGTGCGGTCTGCTAGTTTGATTAAAATCACGCGCACATCTTCGGCCACGGCAATAAGCATCTTACGCCAGTTTTCCACGGTTTCTTCATCCGTGGAAGAAAACTTCAAATCGCTAATTTTGGTAACCCCCTGTACCATGTGCGCAATTTCTTTATTAAACTCTTTGCGTAAATCTTCCAGCGTGACCCCGGTATCTTCTACGGTATCGTGCAGTAAGCCGGCACAAATCGTGTCGGCATCCAAGTTAAAATCCATTAAAATATTGGCCACGTGGCAACAGTGCGTAAAATACGGTTCGCCGCTTTCGCGCTTTTGGTCTTTATGGGCGTTTTGGGCAAAATGATAGGCTTTCTCAATCAGAGAAGTATCCTGGTTGGGGCTATACTCCTTAAATTTAGCAAGCAAGTCGCTCAGTGTAGGCGCGTTCATACTATAAATCTCCCAAAATATCTGCAGCGGCGCGTTTGGCTACGCCCGGTTCCCCTAAACTACTGCGTAAGGCCAATAATTGGCGGTGCATATCCGCTAATTGGTGCGGATGGGCAAACATATCCTGCGTTACTTGCACGCATTTTTGTACCGTAGCATCTTGCTGAATCAATTCTTTAACTAGCGGCTTATCTACCAGCAAATTCACCAGCGAAATATATTTTACTTTTACTACCAAGCGCGCAATAAAATACGTAGGCGCAAACAACTTATACGCTACCAACATAGGCACGCCCAACAAGGCATTTTCCAACGTGGCAGTGCCGGAACAAGCCAGCAAAAAATCCATTTGGCTGCGCACTTTATAATCGGTTTCTTTGACAAAGTGGAAATTCGCCGGCGGCTCTTCACCCATTAAATCAGTAAAGGTTTTTTCATCCGCGTCCGGCAGTAAAAAAATATACGCCTGCAGGTTCGGATATTGCTTGCACAGTTGCTTGAAAGTTTGATAAAAAACCGGCGTTAAGCGCGTAATTTCTCCCCGGCGGCTCCCGGGCAATAAGCCCAATTTCCACGCATAAGAAGCGGGGTCCTTAATCTCAAAATTTTTAGGTAGCGGCGCCGGCATTTTGTCTAAAAGCGGGTTGCCCAAAAACACCGCGTTTCCGCCACGCGTTTTGTGAAACGCCGGCTCAAACGGATAAATCACATACATTTTTTTGGTCAACGCGGCCAACCGTTCGGCCCGGTACTGGCGCGAGGCCCACACTTGCGGCGTTACATAATAATAGGCTGGTATGTTTTCGGCTTTGGCTACTTTCAAAAATTGGTGATTGAGTCCGTAAAAATCTACGGCAATAAAAGCCGCCGGCTTACGCGTTTGCAAAATCGTACGAACTTGTTTAATCAGTTTGAAAAATAACGGAAGTTTTTTAAGCGGCTCAATAAAGCCGATTAGGCCTTGGCTGGCTAAATCCAGCACAAATTCATCGGCACATTTTTTTAGGCGCGGGCCGCCGATAGCAATCACACGCACAGTGGGGTCCAGTTCCTTCATGGCTTGCACCAAATGGGCGGCATGAATATCCCCCGAAATGTCCCCTGCGGAAATAAAAATAGTTTTGCCGGTTTTAATTTCCATACGCGTACCTTTTTTACATTATACTTCATATTTTAGCGGTTTGGGTAGCGTGGGCCCTTTGACAACCTTGTTTAGATTGCTATAATGTTTGTATGAAAGAACGTTGCTTAGTTTTAATGAAACCGGATGCGCTGGAAAAGCGCTTGACGGGTATTATTTTAGACCGCCTGGAACGGCTGGAGTTGGATATTGTAGCCGCCAAAGCCGTTTGCCTGACGGAAGATTTGATCCGCGCCCATTATCAGCACTTGGCCGGCAAACCGTTTTTAGAAAATGTAGTACGCTATATGATGGGCGACTATAATCACCTCCCCAATCACAAAATCCTGGCTTTTGTGTTCCAAGGGGAAGAGGCCGTGGCTAAAATACGCCGCACCGTAGGGGCCACCAATCCCGACAATGCCGCCCCGTGGACTATCCGCGGCAATTTCGGTAAATTTGATAAAGCGGCGGACATTGTGTACAACTGCGTGCACGCGTCCGACTCGGCGCAAGATGCCGAGCGCGAAATCAATTTGTGGTTTACACCGCAGGAAATATTGGACGCTTAACTATGCTATTTTCCCGTCTACCCAAGTTAGTAGGGAGTATCACCGCTTGTTTATTAACAGCGGTCACTTTATGGGCCGCCCCGCAAGAACAGGGAATCACGCTATCCACCAAAGACGGGTGGTCTTTAGCGGCGACCTATCTGCCTGCGTCTAAAAACACAACCGTAGTGCTGCTACACGATTTAGGCAAAAGCAAAGGCGAATTTGCTTCTTTTAGAGAGGCCTTGGCCAAAGCGGGTTTTGGCTATGTGGCACTGGATTTACGCGGCCACGGGCAAAGCACGGGCAAAGGCAGTTATAAATCGTTTGCCAAAGAAGGAACCGATAACCCGTATAATAAAATGATGCAGGATGTGCTTGCGGCGGTTAACTTCTTAAAATCTAAAGGAATTTCCGAAAGTAACATTATTTTATTGGGTGCCGGGTTAGGGGCCAACGTAGCCGCTAAAACCGCCGGTGCCTTGTCCAACCTCAAAGGGATTGGGCTCATTAGCCCCAGTGTCAACATCCGCGACGTACTCCCCGTACCGGGGTTACGCTCCTACCGCGGCGCGGTACTATTGGCAGCCAGTGCCGGGGAACGCAAAGGATTTTTAGAAGCCAGCATCTTACGCAACGTGGCTTTCTTAACAGCCGGCGGCGGACACGTTACTTTTTTGACCGCGTATGATTTAAGTTCGCATGAAATGTTGGACAAATATCTCACCGCCTCGGTTATCCAATGGGTAGGCACGCCCGTTCGGCCCAACTTATTGCCGGACGCCAAACCGGCCCTGGCCAAAAAGGCTCCGGCCCAAACAGAACCTTCCGCGGCCGACGCAGATTTATTACCGTCGGTACTGATGGAGTAATCTATGTCTATAAAACCCGCGCGCATCGTGTTTCCCGGATTTTGGTTTGGCAAAAGCGATTTGAAACAAGCCGAAGAGTTGGCGCGTAGCGGGGTGGGCGGTTTTTGTCTGTACAATGCCAAGGCCCAACAAGCGCAAGATTTTATCAAGCGCATGCAAGACGTTTCTCCGTATGACCAACTGTTATTTTGCGCAGACATTTGCAACCATCTTAACGAAGTTATTATAGATGCACCGGCCCTGCCTTCCAACGCCCAAATTTCTCATTATGACCTACCGCAAGATGTGGCCTACCGCAAAGGGTATTTAACTGCCCGCATGGCCCTATCTATTGGGATTAACTGGGTGCTGGCCCCGGTGATTGATTTAGGATACAACGCCTACACGTTTAGTGATGTGCCGCTTCAAGTAACCCAAATTGCCGGCGATTTTATTGCCGGGCTTTCTAACGGGGGTGCGCTCAACTGTATTAAATATTTCCCGGGCGTTTCCGGCGCACTTAAAACCTTGGCCCAACTGGAAGATGCCGAATTTATCCCTTATAAACACATGTTCCGCCGGGCCGATGCCATCATGCCTTCAGATATGATTTTCCCCAATATTGATAATGACAACCAAGCCATGCTTTCCGACAAAGTAATACAGGGGTTACTTAAAAAACGCCTCAACTATAAAGGGTGCGTGGTCAGTTTTCCGCTGTTTAAGGGCCGCTTAAAATACGAAGGCCCCAGCGCGGTGAAAATGTTGCACTGCAAAGTAGAAAACATCTTGGCTCCCAAAGAGGCGCAAACCGTTATAGATGCCATTGAGCGCGAAGTAAACAAAGGCTTTTTAATGGATGAAATTATTCACGCGGTTTCCAACCATGAAATGTTTTTAAGTAAAGTAGCCGCTGGGCCCGAGCCGCTCCCCATACAAGAAGCGTTTGAAATGGCCCGCAAAGATTTCCAAAAAAAATAAGAGCCTCTTAAGAGGCCCTTACTCATTTTATAAAGACACTTAGGCAGCCGCCAACGCAGCCCCGATTAACGCCAAAATAGTCCCCCCAAATAAAATCATTAAGATAATGGGGATCAGCGCAATAATAATCGTTAACCAGCCAAAAATGCAGGCCCACTTGGCCATATCTTTGGCTTCTTCCAAACGTTGCTGATACACCAGGTCGCTTGCCCGGAGCGAAAACACCAACGCGGCTAACGCCAAGGGGATTGTCCAAAACCCGGTAAAACAAGAAGTAATCACCGCCACTACCACCAGCACAAAATGTGTATTTATTTCTTGATGTTCCATAGTTTCCTCCAATATGATATTATTTTATCAAATACGGGGGGTTGCTATGAAAAAAATACTCATGTTGTCTTTATGTGTGTGTTTAAGTGCTTGCACGGCAGCGGTGCGGTTGTCCCCGGTGGCCGGTACGCAACCGGCTGACTTCTCGTGGTTCTGCGCACATGATTTTCCGCAGGGGCAACCGCAAGAAAAGGTGCTAGTCCCGCACGAATTGGATGTCCGTTCTTGCGATGTATCCACTTGGGATTTTAGCAATTATACTGCCACCGAATTGGCAGATATCCTTACCTTTGATTCAAAAACCAAGTTTCCACCCAAAAATAAAATGCCTAAAGGGTTTTACCCCAAGCGCGTGCTGGAAAATGGCAAAAACCCCGGCTTATCCGTGCGGGTTTTGCACAAACAAGGCATTACAGGCCAAGGCGTAAAAGTAGCCATCCTGGATCAAAATTTACTCCTAGACCACAAAGAATATGCGGACAATTTACGTTACTATTGGCAAGATCCCATCTATCAACAATATGCGGACTCATCAGCCAGTATGCACGGGCCGGCGGTAGCCTCTATTTTAGCCGGCAAAACGGTAGGCGTGGCGCCACAAGTCAATCTCTATTACTGGGCAACCAAGTTTGAAAATACAGCGGATGCTTTTAACGCACAACCCGTAACTCAAGCACTAACCGCTCTGTTACACTACAATTTTTATTTAGTAGATCACAAGAACGAATCTCCCATCCGCGTAGTTTCCATTTCTCGCGGGTTTAATGAACAGGATTATGGGGCTACTGAGTTTAAACAAGCTGTTAAAGAACTGGAAGAACGTGGCACCGCTGTCTTTACCACCAATGATGTTTTTACGTTAAGCCGCACGCACAGCCTGACAAACCCAAACGGCACAGATTACTGCCGGCCCGCCTATTGGCTAAACCGGGAAGAGTACCCCAATGCCTACAAACGCTCCACCAACCCACTGGTGCCGACTGATTTTCGTACTACGGCCGCGCCCAACGGGCTACAGGATTACGTGCATTACGCTACGGGCGGATTATCGTGGGCGGTGCCGTACCTGTCCGGCCTGTATGCGTTAGGGGTGCAGGTTTACCCGCAATTAACCAAAGAAATTTTTCTGCAAGTATTGCGCGATACGTCAGACACTAAACAATGTAACTATCTGGGCGTTTCCTTTACTGCGCCCAGACTGATAAACCCCACCGCGTATATAAACCGACTACAACAAATGGCGCAAGATAAATAAAACTATCTCGTAAAAAGACCGCCCCTAGCCAGGGCGGTCTTTATTTATATAAAATGTATACAATTAGGAGTTTGATATGATTACAAAACAAGATGTAGAATTAGCCGCCAAACTGGCTAAAATGACCGTTAGTTCGCAGGAAGCCGCCATTTACGAAGAGCAATTACGCGCGCTATTTGGCTGGGTCCATGAACTTGCCAGCGTAAATACAGATGCAGTGAAATTTTCCAACACGACGTTAGCCGCCCACACCCGCAAAGATGAGGCCTTCACGGATCAAGCCGCCGCGGGCAAATTACGGGCCATGTTTGCCGAAGAAGTAAACGACCAAGCCAAAGTAAAGAAGGTACTGTAAGATGACGATTTCTCAAATTATCACTGCTATCACTTCCGGCACGAAAACCGCCGAAGAAATCACGCGCTATTATTTAGCACAAATCGCGCAAAAAAATCCGCAAATCAATGCGTTTGTGGAAGTATTTGAGCAAGATGCCCTGGCTCAAGCCAAAGCCGTAGATGCCAAAAAAGCACGCGGCGAAAAACTGGGCATGCTGGCTGGCGTACCGGTGGGTATTAAAGACAACATTTTATACCAAGGGCACAAAGCCACGTGCTGTTCCCGCATGCTGGAAAATTACACAGCCGCCTATACTTCTACCGTAGTTCAAAAATTACTGGAGCAAGATGCGGTAATTATCGGCCGCACGAATATGGACGAATTTGCCATGGGCAGTTCTAACCAAACCTCTGCATGGGGGGTGGTGCACAACCCGGCGGACGTTACCCGTGTACCGGGTGGTTCTTCGGGTGGTTCGGCCGCCGCGGTAGCCGCGGGGATGGTACCCGTTGCGTTAGGCACGGATACTGGGGGTTCTGTGCGTCAGCCGGCCGGCTTTTGCGGCGTAGTAGGCGTGAAACCCGGCTATGGACGCATTTCGCGTTACGGCGTGATTGCGTTTGCTTCCAGCGCGGACCAAGTGGGTGTGCTGGCTGACAATGTAACTGATGCTGCCCTTGTGTTGGAAGTTATTTCCGGCAAAGACACGCACGATTCCACTTCGTTAGAAGCGCCCGTACCACATTATGCAGCACATTTCACCGCCGATCTAAAAGGCGTAAAGGTGGGGTTGCCCAAAGGATTTTTAGACGGATTAAACCCCGCTATTAAAACCCAAACCCAAAAAGCCGCCGAACAGTTACAAGCGTTGGGGGCCGAATTGGTAGAAGTGGATATCCCCTTGGCCAAATATTCTGCGCCGTGCTACTATATCATCACCAGTGCCGAAGCCAGTTCCAACCTGGGCCGCTACGACGGAATCCGCTACGGATACAGCGCCAAGGACGCTAATGGGTTGGCCGATTATTATGATAAATCGCGCGAGCGCTTTGGGCTGGAAGTTAAAAAACGCATCATCATTGGTACGTACGCGCTGACGTCGGAACGCTACGAAGAATGTTTTTTGAAGGCCTTAAAAGTGCGCGAACTGATCCGCCAAGATTTCCAAAAAGCCTTTACAAAAGTGGACGTAATTTTAACGCCCACCTCACCCACTACGGCTTTCAAAATCGGCGAAAAAGAAGCCAATCCGCTTTCGTTGTACCTAGCCGATTTGTACACCTGCCAAGGCAATATCGGTGGGTTAGCCGGCATTAGCGTTCCCTTTGGCAAAGATGAAAACAACTTGCCCGTAGGGGTGCAACTCTATGGGCCCATTTTGCAGGAAGAAAAAATCTTAAACGCAGCCTATCACTTGGAGAAAGCCGCTAAATGATTGTATCGGAATTTTCGTGCGGGGGCGTGATTCTTGACGGGCGCAAAGTACTCTTGGTGCAAGTTAAGAACATGAAAGGCAAAAAAATTTGGACCTTCCCCAAAGGCCATATTGAAGCGGGCGAAACCCCCCGCCAAGCCGCCTTGCGCGAAGTGCTGGAAGAAACCGGCTACAAAGCCTCTATCATCCGCCCGATGATCCGCGTGAAATATGCGTTTACGTTTCAAGGTAATTACATCAAAAAAATGGTGCAGTGGTACCTGATGAAAAAACTGGGGCGTATCGGCAAGCACGACGCCAGCGAAATTTTGGCAATCCGCTGGGTCTCTTTATTAAAGGCCCACGAGTTAGTGCAGTACCCCAGCGACATCCGCTTGGTAGATATGCTGCTGGCTTCCCTCAACCTCAGCCCGGCGGAAGAGCCGCCCGTCCACGAAGAGTAATTTTCCCAAAAAGAAGGGCGCCCCGCAAGGCGCCCTTTGTGTTATTTCAAACGGTTAAATCATAATGAGCCGGATGCCCATAATAATCAGCACAATTCCAGCCACTAATTCCAATTTTTTGCTAAACAAATTTTTGATTTGTTCGCCCCCTAAGTGGGAACCTAACAAACTCATCACAAACGTAATGATAAGCAGTAACACCACTTCCGGGAAGAAGGTCACATCCATCGTTTCCATAGCGTAGCCGACCAGCAAACTGTTTAGACCGATAACCGCAGACACTTTGGCCAATTTCCAGTTGTCGCCGGCGTCCACATCCCCGAAACTGGGCGATTTTTCAATAGATTCCAACATCAGTTTAATCCCTAACAACAGCAAAAACGCAAAGGCTACCCAGTTATGGGCAAAATAGACCCAACGACGGAAGAAGATGATGCTCAAAATATATCCCAGCCCAAACAAGAGCACATTAAAAATAGTAAAGACAATGGCCATTTTGACAGAGAAAATGCTTTTATTTTCTTTTGTCATTTTAACGGCAGACATATTGGCACTGACCATATTGTCCACACAAATACAAATAAAGATAATAATTACCGATATAATGCCCATAAGACACCTCGCGTTTAAGATACCGTAATTCTACCAAATGCCTACCCCTTCTAGCAATACCTTCATCCCCAAAAACACCAAAATACTTCCCCCTATTATTTCCATATCCCGGCCGAATTTATTACCCAAATAACGCCCCAAATAAAACCCACACAAACTGGTGATAAATACACTAATTACCAAACAAAGAACCGTTTGCCAAAAAGCCGTCGCCGTAAAAGCCAACCCCGTTCCTACAAACAGGGCATCCACACTGGTAGCCAGTGCCAGCATAATTTGGGTGGAAAACGAATTAAAAATAGTCGGCTGTGCTTGCGGTTTTTTAGCCAAGGCACTTTGGATCATCCGTCCACCGATAAATACTAAAATACCGCACGCTAACCACGGGGCTAGTGCCTGTCCCGCGTGCAATAAAATTCCCCCTTCAAACCCCAGTGCAAACATCCCAAAATGCGCCGCCGCAAACAGCAGACTCACTTGCCACAACGTACGCGTGTGCCCGGCAAGTTGCCCGGCACACCCGGCCGAGGTCGTAACCGCCAGGTTATCCATAGAAAGGCCAACCGCCACCAGCAAAGAAGATAACATATTCATCGTAAAATTATGATACCATTTTTATAATGGGGGAAAATAGATGCAATCGTTAAAACACTTATACAAAATAGGCATGGGGCCTTCCAGCAGTCACACCATGGGGCCGCGTAAAGCAGCCGAACAATTTTCTGCCGCATATCCACAGGCCGCTTCTTTCAAAGTAACCTTATACGGTTCACTGGCCGCTACGGGCAAAGGGCATTTAACCGATTTTGCAATTAAAGAAGGCTTTGAGCCCCGTCCAGTAACGATTGCGTGGGAACCCACCGTTTTCTTACCCGAACATCCCAACGCCTTGCAGTTGCAAGCGTTAGACAAGGCCGACCATATTATCGCGCAAGAAACCATGTACAGTATTGGCGGGGGCGAAATCCGTGCCGAGCATCACGAGACCCAACTACCCGCAAACGTCTATCCGCACCGTTCCATGGCAGAAATTTTGGACTATACCGCCCAACACCGCATGTTACTTTGGGAATATGTGGAAGAGTGTGAAGGCCCGGCCATTTGGGACTATCTTGCCACCGTTTGGAAAACCATGCAAGAAACCATGCAACGCGGACTAGATAAACGCGGCGTACTGCCCGGTTCCTTAAATTTGGAGCGCAAGGCCCGCCGCTATTTACACAATGCCGAGCACTCCCCGCAATATTTACGCCGCATGAATAATTTGTTTGCCTACGCGTTGGCCTGCGCGGAAGAAAACGCTTCCGGCGGGCAAGTGGTAACGGCCCCCACCTGCGGATCAAGCGGAGTCGTACCGGCGGTATGTCGGCAAATTCAGGAAATTTACGGTTTTGAAGACAGCACCATTATCCACGCGTTAGCGACCGCGGGTATTTTTGGCAACTTAGCCAAAACCAATGCGTCTATTTCCGGCGCGGAAGTAGGGTGCCAGGGTGAAATCGGCGTGGCGTGTGCCATGGCGGCTGCAGCCGCGTGCCAATTAGAAGGCGGCGATAACCGGCGTATTGCGTACGCGGCGGAAATGGGATTAGAGCACCACTTGGGCCTTACGTGTGACCCGGTAGACGGACTTGTACAAATTCCGTGCATAGAACGTAATGCGTTGGCGGCTTCGCGCGCGCTGGATTGCGCTACGTATGCCCTCATTTCCGACGGGGAACACCGCATTTCGTACGACCATGTACTGGCTACCATGATGCAAACCGGCCTGGATATGAAAAAAGAATATCGCGAAACGGCCAAAGGCGGTTTGGCACGGTTCTTCAAGAAAAAACTTTTCCGCTTTAAGCGTAAACCTCGCTTGCGTAAAACTACAGACAGGAGTAAAAAAGCATGAAAAAATCATTTTCACTGACACAATGCGCGGCTGTTATTTTACTTTGTACCGGCCTGGCTTCTACCGGCATTGTGTGGTATGTACACCAATTAAACACCAAACTAAAAACAGAGACGTTACTTATTTTGAAGGAATTTGCCGCGCAGGATGCGCGCCACGTGGAAATGCAAGTGCACGAAGATTTGGATTTACTATCCTCTATTGCCACTTCGCTCAGTTTACTCCCCACCCCCTCCCAGGAAGAATTACTCACTTTCTTACAAGCACAACGCGAGCAAAACCATTATAAGAATTTGGAATTCTCCAAGCCGGACGGTTCCACCCTATTAGATGACGGTTCGTTTTTGGAACTTTCCAAAACCCATCATTTTCAACTGGCTATGGCCGGCACGCCCAATATTTCCAACCGCGGGCAGGACATGCTGGACCGCACGAACATTTTAGTAGAGGCCGCCCCCGTCATACGTAATGGTGAAACGATTGGCGTGCTGATGGGCACGCGCAATACAGCCGATTTTGCCAAACTGCTGGATATGCAATCATTTGGCGGGATGGGATATTCTATGCTGGTCCGCGCCAACGGAGACAAAGTGGTAGAATCTTTCCACAAAGACGCCATAAGCGGGCTGTACAACATCTTTGATATGCCAGACGACCCGGACCACGCCTTGCGCCACCAAGTGCTTACCGATTTTGAAGCCCGCAAAAGCGGCGTTATTGCCTACCAGTCCCACAAGCGCGGCACGCTGTATATTGGGTATCAGCCGATTCCCATTAACGACTGGTATTTAATTTGCGTCGTGCCGGAAGCACACCTCACCAAAGTAACGAATAACTTTGTAACTATTTTACCGATTATTTGTTCATTTATTGCACTGGCCGGTTTTGTGCTGGGGTTATATTTATGCCGGGTCTGGCCGGCGTTACGTCAGGAACTTTCTTCCCCCCAATAGGTATGAAACAAATTCCCGATATTCACCAGTTACGTAACATTTTAATTTGTCGCGGGGAAGGAACGCTGGGCGACGCACTGATTTCTTCGTGTTGCTACCGCAATATCAAGCAAGCCAACGCGCAGGCACAAATCTCGGTAGTTTGTTTTGGCACCGGGTATGAATTTCTAAAAGATAACCCCTACATTGACCGAATTATTAAACTCCCCATCCCCAAACACATCCGCCCGAACCAACGCTGGCTGACGCTGATTGGGTACGGGTTGAAATTACGCCGCTGTAAATTTGACTTAGTGCTGGACAGTTCGGACAAAGACTACAAAAACTGGCGCTTGTTTAAGTGGTTAGCCGGCGGTGAGCGCGTATTAGATTGTTTCACAAGTCCCGTTAAACCCTTTGGGGCGCCGCACAAACACGGTAGCGACCACGAACAGGCCATTTTGAAACTCCTGGGGATTGCCAATCCGGATAAATCGTACGACCTGCCGATCCGCCCGGAAGACCAACAAGAAGTGCAAACGTATTTGCACGCGCATCAATTGGATAAATTTATCTTACTCAACCCTTCCGGCTCTACCGCCAAAAGACGTTTCTCTCCCAAGACGCTGGGGCAGTTGTGTTCGCTTTTAGGCTCTTTTTCACTGCCGATTGTGGTGGCGGTAAGCCCGGCCACGCACGCGCATTGGCAAGCGGTCTTTGAAAATATACCTAACGTACACCTCAAATCTACCCGCAGTTTATTTGAATTATTTGAGTGGGTCCGCCGGGCCGAATTTGTGGTCACACCGGACACTTCCGTTGTACATATTGCCGCCGGATTTCAAAAACCCACGCTGGTGTTCTACAATACTCTCTCGGTCTATAACGCACCCAACAATCCGCGCGCTGTTATTGTGGAAACCGCCCGCGAGGATATTAACCGTTTTGACTGGGCCCTGGTCCCCCCGCGCCTGCAAGAGATTCAAACGCTGTTATCTCAAACGACAAAAACCCCGTAGCCAGGTTGCGCCGCAAGCCCTAATTTGCTAGAATAGAAATAGTGATTTATGGTGGATGTAGCTCAGCTGGTTAGAGCGCCGGTCTGTGGAACCGGAGGTCGCGGGTTCAAATCTCGTCATCCACCCCAATGATTCTCTCCGGCGGATACCCGTCGGAGTTTTTATTATACCCAAAGGAGATTTTTATGGCCGATTGTTCCCACGATTGTAGTTCCTGCGCCCAACACTGCGCCGAGCGCACCACTCCGCAAAGTTTACTGGAAAAACTCAACCCGCATGCCCGCGTACAAAAAGTAATCGCGGTGTGTAGTGGCAAAGGCGGTGTGGGTAAATCTATGGTTACCGCACTCTTAGCCGCCACGGCGCAAAAAAAGGGATTGCAAGCCGCCGTATTGGATGCCGATATTACCGGGCCTTCTATCCCCAAGATGTTTGGCGTGCACGAACGCGCCCAGGGCGACCAAAGCGGCGTATATCCGGTATGTAGCCCCAGTGGGGTACAGTTAATGTCACTCAACTTATTATTAGACAACCAAACCGACCCGGTTATTTGGCGCGGCCCGTTAATCACGGGGACTGTCAAACAATTTTGGACGGAAGTCATTTGGGACAATGTAGACATTTTATTTGTAGATATGCCCCCCGGTACGGGCGACACGACCCTAACGGTATTTCAAAGTTTGCCGGTAGATGGGATTGTATTTGTTTCTACTCCGCAAGAACTGGTGGGGATGATTGTAGAAAAGGCAGTTAAAATGGCCCGCACGATGAACTTGCCTCTTACCGCGCTGGTGGAAAATATGAGTTATTTTACCTGCCCCGATTGCGGCAAAGAACACGAAATTTTTGGCAAGAGCCAAGTCCAAATGCTCGCCCAAAAATACCAGATTGGTGCCACGGCCCGCCTGCCCTTAAACCCGGCCTTGGCCGCCGCCGCAGACCGCGGCGGGATTGAAGGGATTCACCTGGAGCAGTTGGAAGGCGTATTGCAAGCCATAGAGTCTATTCAAAAATAACACGGACCCACAAAAAACCCCCGATTGCTCGGGGGTTTTTAGTTTCAATCTTTTTATTTCTTTTTTTGACCGGTTCTATCTTTGCGGTCCGTATAGTGCGTATGCAAGAGTTGGTGGGCACGTTTGCCGCCAATCTTGTCAAAGATACGCCCATACAAGGCCATCACGCTACTATTGTCTTGTGACTTATAAGCCAATTCGGTATCTTCTTGATATAAACCTTCGGCGCGGCGTTTGCGCGGGGCCCACCCTTCATACTGGGGTTGACCGGCACCGGCTACACAACCGCCTTGGCAAGACATCACTTCAATAAAGTCATATTTATTCTTGCCGGCTTTAATATCATCCAACAATTTGCGGGCATTTTTAAGGCCGCTCACAACGGCTACGCGGATCGGCGCACCACCTACGGTGACGGTGGCTTCCTTCACGGTGCTGCTGGCACGCAAACTATCAAATTTGACGCTGCGGGCATTTTCCGGGTCCAACTCTGCTAAGGCAAAGCGAAGCGCCGCTTCCATCACACCGCCGGACACCCCAAAGATGACACCCGCCCCGGTTTTGGTACCGAAGGGCATATCAAACCACTCGTTTTCCAAGTTGACAAAATCAATACCCGCTTCTTTAATCATACGGGCCAAGCCCACGGTGGTAACTACGTAGTCCGTATCGGGGTTGCCCTTGACGGAAAATTCTTCGCGGGTGGCTTCATACTTTTTGGCAGAGCACGGCATCACCGCCACGACCACTAAGTCTTCGCGTTTGCCGCCTTTTTGCTCAAAGTCCGCCTTGATGACCGGTCCCATCATTTGCATCGGGGAGCGTGCAGAGGACAAGTTGGGCAAAAATTCCGGAGTGTATTTTTCCACGTAATTTACCCAGGCCGGGCAGCAGCTGGTCAGTTGCGGCAAGCGGTCCTTTTTGGTGAAGCGTTCAATAAACTCAGTGGCTTCTTCCACAATGGTCAAATCGGCCGCGAAAGCCGTATCGTACACATAGTCAAAGCCCAGCATACGCAACGCGGCGGCAATTTTACCGTCTACGTTTTTGCCTTGCGGCAGGCCGAAAATTTCGCCCAAACCTACACGCACCGCCGGCGCGATGTGCACGGCTACTTTTTTATTGGGGTTATTGATGGCTTCAAATACTTTTTCAATCTCTTGCGAGTTGGGCATTAACGCACCCGTCGGGCAGACACGCGCACACTGACCACAGGACACACATTCGTGGCTTTCACCCAATTCTTTGTTAAACGCGGTGGCAATTTTAGCGCGGAACCCGCGGAAGGCAAAGTCAATCGCGCCAATGCCCTGTACTTCGTTACAAATACGTACGCAGTTGCCGCACAAAATACATTTGCTGTGGTCGCGCACTAAAGCGGGGGAAGTGGCGTCTTTGTGGCTATCAATTTTTTTGGATTTGAAACGGATTTCCGTCACGTCCATATCTTTGGCTAATTTCTGCAATTTGCAGTTGCCGGATTTGGAGCAGAGCGTGCAGTTGTGATTTCCCGAAGACAACAGGAGTTCCAAGTTGATGCGGCGCAAGTGGCGAATTTCGTCGCTGTTCACGCGCACTTTCATCCCGTCTTTGGGGGCTACCGTACAAGACGCTACAATACCCATTCCTTCTACTTCTACCAAGCACAACCGGCAGGCCCCGTATACGGCCAGTTCCGGGTGATAGCAGAAAGTAACAATGTTAAAATTAGCCTTACGGATGAGTTCTAATAAATTGCGCTCTCCTTCAATGGCTACTTTTTTACCTTCAATAAATACATATCCTTTATTTTCCATACGTTTGCTCCTACGCTTTCACGCTGACCGCGCCAAATTTACAAGTGGATTTACAACTACCGCATTTGACGCATTTGTTGGGGTCAATTTGATGGGGTTTGCCCACCGCACCGCTGATGGCTTGCACCGGGCAAGCGCGTTTGCACATCCCGCACCCTTTGCATTTGGCAGGGTCAATTTCGTAGCGGGCCAAGGCTTTACATACGCCGGCAGGGCAGCGTTTTTCCACCACGTGGGCCACGTATTCATCGCGGAAATGTTTGAGGGTAGAAAGCACCGGGTTGGGCGCGGTTTTACCCAGCGCACACAAAGAGGCTTTCTGCACTGCTTTGGCTAATTCTTCCAAATTTTCTAACGTTTTAAGCGTACCGCGGCCTTCTACAATGTCGTTAAGCATGGTAAGCATTTGCTCGGTCCCTTCGCGGCAGGGCACGCATTTACCGCAAGATTCGCGTTGCGTAAATTCCAAGAAGAAACGCGCCACGTTTACCATACATGTATTTTGGTTCATGACTACCAAGCCGCCCGAGCCTACCATGGCACCGGCCGCTTTTAAGGAGTCATAATCCAGCGGTACATCCAAGTGTGCGGTCGTTAAACAACCGCCCGAAGGTCCGCCGATTTGCGCGGCTTTGAAGGCATCTTTATTGACAGTACCGTTATCTTCGGTCGTACCGCCGGCCACGTCGTTAATTACTTGGCGCAGCGTAGTGCCCATCGGCACTTCTACTAAGCCCGTGTTGGCAATATGCCCGGTGACCGCAAACGTCTTGGTACCGGCACTGGTCGGCGTACCGATTTTCTTAAATGCTGCGGCCCCCATTTCAAATACTTTGGCTACGGTGGCTAAGGTTTCCACGTTGTTAATCACAGTGGGTTTACCAAAGAGCCCGCTGTGGCTGGGGAACGGCGGTTTGACGCGCGGCATACCGCGTTTGCCTTCTACCGAGGCGATAAGCGCGGTTTCTTCGCCGCACACAAAGGCTCCGGCCCCTTCCATCACGTGGATTCTAAAGTTAAGGCCGCTGTTAAAAATGTTATCGCCTAAGAGGCCTTTTTCTTCGGCCTGGGCGATGGCTTTGCGGATACGTTGGATAGCGAGCGGATATTCCATACGCACATACACATATCCTTCGTCTGCCCCAATAGCACGCGCGGCAATCATCATACCTTCTAATACGGCGTTGGGGTTTCCTTCCATGACGGAGCGGTCCATAAACGCCCCCGGGTCGCCTTCGTCGGCGTTACAAATTACATATTTTTTCTCGCCGGGTTCAATGCGGGTAAATTCCCATTTTTTACCGGTGGGGAACCCCGCGCCGCCGCGTCCGCGCAAGCCCGATTCGGTCATTTCTTTGCAGACTTCTTCCGGGGTCATTTGCGTATAAACACGTTTGGCTTGGGCATATCCGCCATGGGCGATGTATTCGTTAATATCTTCGGGGTTGATGCGTCCGCAATCGTGCAGCAAAATACGTTTTTGCTTGGCATAGAACGGAATATCTTCAATGGTTTTAGAGGTTTTGCCGGTAGCCGGGTTGTGGTACAAGAGGCGGTCAATCACTTCGCCTTTGAGGACGGTTTTTTCTACAATTTCGGCTACGTCTTCGGGTTTTACTTTGGTATAGAAAATGTCTCCCACGCTTACTAACGGCCCCATGGCACAAAATCCGCGACAACCGCTCAGGCTCAAATAATTTTCGTGGCAATCTTTGGTGATTTGCAAGCAGAAGCCTACTTTGTGCTTTTCCATTTCTTTTTGGAAAGCTTCATACACTTTTAAGGAACCGCCCGCAATACAACCGGTACCACCGCAGATGACTACACGGCCGGTGATTTTTTTATAGGCGTCGTTATATTCTTTGGCAATTTGCTCAATGTTTTTCTTAGACATGGGCGGCCTCCTGTTTTCTTACTTCTTCAATAATTTCAGAGGCTTTGGCCGCTGTAATTTGACCGTGTACGGTTTCGTCCATTACCATGACCGGTGCAAGCCCGCACGCGCCCAAACAAGAAACACACTCCAGCGTAAACAAACCATCCTGGGTGGTATCTTCCCCGGGTTTAAGACCTAGTTTTTCGCGCACCATATCAATTACTTTGGCAGATCCTTTTACGTGGCACGCGGTCCCGTTGCACACGCGCACAATGTGTTTTCCTTTGGGGGTAATGGCAAAGTGCGCAAAGAACGTGGCCACACCAAACACACGGGCGGGCGAGATGTTCAGTTCGTTAGCGATAAAACGCATAATGTCTTCGGGTAAGAAGCCATAGGCATCTTGCACTTTTTGCAAGATGGGGATTAGTTTAGCACTGTCGCTGCCAAAATCTTTTAAGATTTGGGCGGCAGGAGCGAAGCGGTCTGACATAAGTTCTCCTATAATAAAGATATAAAAATACCTAACAACCAAAAAGTACTAAGCCAAGTACTTCTATTCTTATTATAACAAAAAACAAGACGTGAAAAAACAACCTCTGTGCAAAAATGCTACTATATAGAAAATGACAATTTTGATTATTATCCTGATGTTAGCCTTAAACGCGGTACTTGCCGGCTACGAAATAGCTCTGGCGTCCATCTCGCGCACCAAACTGGCTATTCTGTTGCAGGAGAATCTTTCCGGGGCCAAAGCCGCTCTATTTATGAAGGACCACCTGGAAGGGAGCCTGGCGGTAGTGCAAATTGGCATTACACTGGCTGGTGCGGTGGCCGCCGCTATGGGCGGAGCCGGCGCCGAAGAAGCCCTCAAACCCTATTTAGCCACCCTGGGTATTACGGGTTCCCTTGCGCACTTTATTGCCATAAGTTGTGTAGTATTGCCGCTTAGTTTTATCACGATTGTATTTTCGGAGTTAGTCCCTAAAACCTTTGCTATTAAAAACAAAGAGTGGGTAGTGCTTACCTGCTCCCCGTTCATGCGCGTTCTCTACGTCGTCTTACAGCCGATTGTGGCTATTATGGAAAGTCTCGTGCGGTTCTGCACCCAAAAAGCCCCGGCCAAAGCGCAAGACCCCAAAACCGCTAAAAAAGCGGCTTTGACCGATTTGCGCACCGCCGCGGCGATTGCATCCTCCTCGCGTTTGTTTACACAGACGGAAGAAAAGATGGTGCTGGCCGCCGCCCAGTTTTGCGTGCGTACGATTGCCCAAATTCAAGTACCGCTTAGCCAAGTATATTTCTTAAATGCCGACGACTCGATTGCCGACACGTTTTTGCGTGCCCACCTGGATATGCATACGCGCTTCCCGGTGCTGGAAAACCCGCAAGACCCGCAGAGCATTATCGGGTATTTGAATTTCAAAGATATTTTTTCTTCCACCAAAACCGCCGGCAGTGCGCACACGTCTACGCGCTCCATCGTGCGCCCACTTTTTAGGCTGGAAGAGGACACTCTCATCTCCACCGCGTTGCAAAAACTGATGACCAACAAGCAACACATCTGTTTGGTTACCGCCGAAGGAAAAATTACCGGGATTTTAACGCTGGAAGATATTTTTGAAGAGCTGGTGGGTGAGATTGAAGACGAATATGATTTTTCACTGGCGTATATCCGCCCGTTCGGGCCGGCGTGGCTGGTAAGTGCCACCGCCAAGATGAGCGACGTGTTCACCACGCTGGAGTTGCCGGTTCCTTTGGATGTTACTCCCTCTACGACCGTGACCCAATGGGTCAACACTCAACTGCAACACACGCCTACCAAAAACGAAAAAATTCACACCGACGGACTTATCTTAGAAACCCGTAAATTCCGCCGCCACAAACTGGTGGAAGCGCTGGTGACCAAAGCCGAAAAATAATTATAAAAGTTCTAACGGAGCGAATTTGAGCATAAACGTCCGGCGCGTTCCGTTGGCAAACGCCACCGTAATTTTGGCACTCTCGCCACTGCCCACAATCTGCACAATTTTCCCTTCGCCAAAAACACCGTGTTTCACGCGGCCGCCCAAGGCCACGCCGTCCTCATTTTTGGGGCCGGGCGTAGCGGGCACTTGCGGTTTGGCGGGCTCAATAAACCCGGGCACGCGGCGCGGATCTGCCAGACTGGACTTGGGGTATTTTGATTTTGCGTACAAACTGCTCACGGGCGGAATATCGTCGTACGCGGGGAAGTCGTTATCGTCATTAGGTTCAATTTCGTATCCGTCTTCGTCGTAGCGTTTTTGAAAGCGGCTGCGCTTGGCAGAAAACCCGTCACTAAATTGACGTTTACGCGCGGAAAAGCGCTCGTAATTGCCGCCGGAGTAAGAACTATTTCCACCCCAGGCAAATTGTGGGCGCGCGGCTTGCACGTCTTCCTCACTCACTAGCCCACTTTCAAATAAAAAGCGGGAGGGCGGATTTTCCTGAATTTGCCCAAATTTGCGCCGGCGTTGGGCGTAAGTCAAATGGAGTTTTTCTTTGGCACGCGTCATGGCTACGTAACACAGTCGGCGTTCTTCTTCAATATCGTCTTCGTTATCGCACCCGATGGGGAACAGGTTTTCTTCCAGCCCGGTTACAAACACGTCATTAAATTCAAGGCCCTTTGCCAGGTGCACGGTCATCAGCGTCACCGCGCCGCCTTCGCCGGCTTGGCTTTCATCTTCACCGGACAAGAGAGAAACTTCTTGCAAAAAGTCTGCCACGCTGGGTTCTTTTTCCCCGCGCGCGCAACGTTCCTCGTACTCTTTCACGGCGTTGATTAAGGCGTCCAAGTTCTGCAGTCTGCCTTCGGCCTCGGGGTCTTTTTCCATTTCTGCTTTGACAGCGTCCATGTAGCCTGACTCCAGCAAAATCTTGTGGAAAATATCGGCCGGAGCGGTTAGGAGCATATCTCCGCGCCAGTTCTCAAAGAGTTGCACTAACTTGACAGCCGCCTTCATAGCCGCACTGCCCAGACCGGGCACGTACGCTGCTTTTTTAAGTGCGTCATATAAAGAGATATGATTATCTTCCGCATACGCCATCAGCCGGTCTTGCGCCACTTTGCCTAAGCCGCGTGTGGGCGTGTTGATAATGCGTAAGAGGCTCACGTTATCGGCCGGGTTTACCAGCAGGCGCGCGTAGCACATCATATCCTTAATTTCTTTACGGTCATAGAAACGCACCGTGCCGATTAAGCGATACGGGATTTGATACTTTCTAAAATAATCTTCAAAACTGCGGCTCTGCGCGTTGGTGCGGTAAAAGACCGCAATATCTTTGAGGCTCGCTCCGTCGTTTTCCACCAGTTTTTGAATTTGTACGCTTACCCAGCGCGCTTCTTCGCCTTCGGTTCCGCACGCGTGCACCACAATCGGTTCGCCCGCTGCTTTATCGGTAAACAAGTTTTTGTCTTTGCGTTTTTTGTTCTTGGTGATGAGGCGGTTAGACGCGTCCAAAATGGCTTTGGTGGAGCGGTAGTTTTGCTCCAGCGTGATGATTTTAGCGTCCTTAAAATCTTTTTCAAATTCCAAAATGTTGCGGATATTCGCCCCACGCCAGGAATAAATACTCTGGTCCGGGTCGCCCACCACGCACAGTTTGCGCGTTTTGGCGGTAAGGTATTTAGTGATTAAATATTGCGTGCGGTTGGTGTCCTGGTATTCGTCCACGAGGACATATTGAAAGAAATCTTGGTAATACGCACGCACGTCTTCGTGATCACGCAAAAGAATAACGGTTTTGACCAGTAAATCCCCAAAATCTAGCGCCCCGGCTTCTTTTAACTTTTGCTCGTAGCGGCGATAGATTTCAGCCGCGCGGATTTTACCGTCTAGTCCACTGGCAGTGGCTTGCTGCATCAGGCTATCGGGCGTAACCATATCGTCTTTGGCGCGCGAGATAATGCTGACAATCTGGTTGACTTCCTTCTTGGGCTCTTTGACGCCCATTTGCTCTAAGAGAAGCGTGACTACTTTCTTTTGGTCGCTGTCGTCATAAATGGCAAAATCTTTGGTGAGGCCCAGTTTCTCGGCGTTTTGACGCAAGATGCGCACGCCAAAGGAGTGGAACGTGTGAATCCACACACGTCGCCCGGCACCCGGGACTAAAGCGTCCACGCGCTCGCGCATTTCGCCGGCGGCTTTGTTGGTAAATGTAACCGCCAAAATACGCGCCGGGTGATACCCGTCCGCAATGAGCTTAGCAATTTTGGTGGTGAGCGTTTTGGTTTTGCCCGTCCCCGCGCCGGCCACGATAAGGCACGGGCCACCGTCGTACAAGGCGGCTTCTTTTTGTTGCGGATTTAACGAATTTAAAGCTTCTTCTACTGTCATACTTATTTGAGTTTGAGTTGCACAAATGTTTCAATATGTTCGCTGTGCGGAAAGAAATCAAACGCTTCCACGTGCAAAATATCATAATGTTGCGTGAGCGTTTTTAAGTCCGTCGCAAGCGTTACGGGATTGCACGAAATGTAAAGCACATTTGTGACTCCACTCTCGGCCACCGCTTTGCACGCACGCGGGTGCATCCCGCCGCGCGGCGGGTCTAAAATGATAAGTGCGTCTTTCTTTTCAATAGGTTGCTGGCGCACAAAATCTTCCACGCGCGAACAGAAAAACTGCACGTTTGTAATGCCGTTTATTTTGGCGTTTTCAATTCCGTTATAAATAGCGGGGGCCACACTTTCCACACAAATGGACTTCTCGCACAAGTCCGCGCAAGAGAGTGAAAAACTCCCCGCGCCGCCGTACAAATCGTAAATCCTTTTAGGCGCGATTTTTTTGACAATTCCGCGCACGCGGCTATACATCTTTTGCGCGGTCTTTGTATTGGTTTGAAAAAACGATTGCGGCGAAAGTTTGAAAATTACTTCGCGCTCTTGTTGTCCGTTTTCGTTCGTCAAAAAAATCTTTTCAAAAATATGGTCTTTGCCCTTTAGCACGCGCAAACTTTCCGGTTCGGCGGTGTCGGCTAGGCCATTGTTGACAGCCGCCATAATGTTAGCGTTTGGCAGAACACTTTCCACCGCGGCCACAAATGTTTTCTCGTTAAAGTCATCCGTCACAAACAAAACGACAATTTGCTCGCCGGTGTTTTTGCCTTCGCGCACCATTAAGTGGCGAAGTACGCCCGTGTGTTTGCGCTGATCGTAATACGCTAAATTTTCTTGTTGTGCCCACGCGCGGATGGCCGCCACCAGCGGGACTAGTTTTTCGCTAAACAAAAAACATTGTTGCAAATCCACGGCGCGGTCCCAGCGGCCTTTTAACTTAAAGCCCACGCACTGTTCAAACTCTAACGGGCGGGTTTTGTTGGCGGGGTCTTTTTTATCGTAATCTGCACGCCATTTGACTTGGTGGCAAAAGCCCAATTCCACTTTGTTGCGGAAATACTGCGGCTCGTCCGTCACCGTAACCGGGATGTCACCGGTCCAAAAATCTTGTAGAATTTCGCGCAGTTTGGTTTGCTTTTTGGCTACTTGTTCTTCGTAGGGCAAGTTGAGTAGCGTGCAGCCGCCGCACGTGCCAAAGTGGGTACAATTACGCATTTACTTTAAACAGGCAAACGTCGCCGTCCTTAACAATATAATCTTTGCCTTCACTGCGGATAAGGCCATGCTCGCGCAAGGCCTTTTCAGAGCCGAATTTTTCTAAATCGTCAAACGTGTACACGTCGGCGCGGATGAAACCTTTTTCAAAGTCGCTATGGATTTTGCCGGCGGCTTGCGGCGCAGTACACCCCACGGGGATGAGCCAACTACGCACTTCCACTTCGGGGCCGGCGGTAAAGTAGGTGCACAGGTTGAGCAGTTTCATCCCTTCGCGCACTACTTTTTCCAGGCCGGTATATTCGCTCCCCGTTTCGGCTAAAAAGGCTTTCTTTTCTTCTTCGCTAAATTCGGCAATATCTGCCTCAAATTTAACACAAAGCTCCACAAACCCGGCACCGTTTTCTTTAGCATACGCGGCCACTTTGGCGGCGTTGGCTTCGTTGCGCTTTTCGGAATTATTCCCTACGTACAAAACGGGCTTGGATGTTAAAAATTGATACTCTTTAAGTTCTTCGGGCGCTAACCCTAGCGAAGAAACGGGCTTGCCGTTTTCCAGCGCGGCTTTAATTTCTTTCATGCGCTCCCACGCGGCCACGGCGTCCTTCTTGCCGGACTTTGCGTTAGATGCTAAACGATCGCAAATTTTGGTGGCACTTTCCAGGTCGGCCAGCATCAGTTCGGTATTGATAACCTCAATGTCGCGCAAGGGGTCCACGGAATTCATCACGTGGGTGACGTTTTCGTCTTCAAACAGACGCACTACGTGAATAATCGCGTCCACCTCGCGGATGTTGGCTAAAAACTTGTTTCCAAGGCCTTCGCCTTGGCTAGCACCTTTTACAATACCGGCAATATCCACAAATTTGATAAACGCGGCCGTCTTCTTGGGCGGTTTGAACATTTCAAACAGTTTATCCAAACGTTTATCGGGGATGGCCACAATGCCTACGTTAGGCTCAATGGTACAGAACGGATAGTTGCTGGCTTCCGCCCCGGCGCACGTGAGCGCGTTAAAAAGAGTGGATTTGCCTACGTTAGGCAGACCTACGATACCAATTTCCATGAAAATACTCCTGGGATAAATTCTAAAATTGCGGTGCCGATCCTGAGCAACATTTCCTCAGGATGACCTATAAGAATATTTTAGCATTTTAAGCAGAAAACTTCCGCCTTGCGCGCTTGAAACGCAGTAAGTATTTATATTTTTGTTTAACCTTCCACGCAGACCTACTATCAAACGCGGGTACAAAACCTCCAGTATTGACCCATACAAGCATCCGGTTGAAAGGGCCCTTTTTGCCGCAGGGTTGCTGGTGTTTTTATCCCCGTTTGGAACGCTTTTTGCTATAATAACCCCAGTACAAACAGGAGAAATTATGTCCCTACAAACCCGATTAACCCGCTGGAAAGAATTAAATTTTATTACGCAAGCCCAATGCGAACAGATTTTAACCTTTGAACGTCAACGCGCCGGACAAACCTTTTGGCGAACCGCCTTTATTATTGCTGGTAGTTTGATTGGCCTGGGGGTGTGTTTGTTGGTAGCGGCTAACTGGCATGCGCTGGGAAACGTGTTCAAATTGACCGGGGCATTTGCCTTGCTGGGCAGTGCGTTTGCGGCCACGTATGGGAGTATTACCCACCAACGTAAGGGCCTCACTGAACTGTTTGCTATCCTTTCCTTTTTACTCATTGGGGCCACGATCGGACTAATCGGCCAGGTATTTAATTTGGAAGGAGGGTGGCAATCTTTTGCGTTGGCGTGGGCGCTACTGGGGTTACCGTTTGTAGCGGTAAGCCGCTCGGTATTTTTTAACATGGGTTGGTTGTGTTTGCTGGGTTCGCTGGTGGACGGGCGTTGGTGGGAACGAGTGCTGGACTTTTTATGGGATACCTTTGACGCCAACACGATTACACTGCTTATTGTACTGTGTCTGCTTAGTTACGCTGGCAAGCAGTTGCACAAAACTACGCGCCCCTATACGGTAGTATCCCTGGCGTTTAGCAAACTGACGTTGTGGCTGGCGTACGTGTTTGTATGGTTTATAGGGATGCGCTGGGGCACACACGGATGGACGAGCCATTTTGGGATGTGCTTGGCGGCTACGGTGTGTACGTTGGCCTTTTTTGCGGGGCGGATGTACTGGGCGCTACGCACCCAAAACCTGTCTTCCTTTAAGCGTAACGCCTTTTGCGCCGAAATTTTTATCTTCATCCTATTTATAAGCGGATGCGGAAATTTGCTACTATCCGGGTTGGGCTTTATTGCCGGCGGCCTGGTGGTGCTGGGGATGATTTATGTGTTCAAACGCACGGCGCGCTATATTAAAACAATGGAGGCGTTCCATGAAAAATAAAATCCTAGCGGTGTGCTTTGCGCTTCCTTTTTGCATCCTGGTGGGCTGGACGCTCCTATTAAGTTGGCAACAGCAACACGGGCAAGAAATTACCGTAGCGGTTACCGGCTACGACCCGCGCGACTTGCTTTCCGGTCATTACATCCAATATCAAATTGATTGGGACCGCACCGATTGCTCCCAATTTACCACGCACCAGTGCGCGCCGCAAGATTTCTGCCAAGAAAAACGCTGGGGCCGGCAGTGCCGCTTTTACATTCCCGAAAGACACGCCCGAGCGTTAGACAACCTGCTCCGCCAGCGCAATGACGAGGATATGAAATTTGAAATCGTCTATTCCTACACGCCGGGCAGACAGGCGATGGCCAAACGCCTGCTCATCAACGGGCGCGACTGGTGGGAAAGCCTCCCCTAACGGGCTCTTGCTGAAAAAACCCGCCTAATTTGCTAGAATAGATATGTTGTCCCGTTCGTCTAGTGGCCTAGGACGCCGCCCTCTCAAGGCGGAGATCACGAGTTCGAATCTCGTACGGGACGTTTTTTTGCACCATTTGGCCAGGAGATGTTATGGAACTTTCCGTCTTACAAACCGTTTTGCTTTCTGCGTTGATTGCGGTGGTGCTGGTGTTGCCGCTCACGGTCCACAAAATTGAAGAAAATTTGGAAGCGTTTCTGTTTGTGTGCGGAGCATTTGCGGTCACCGTTTCGCACGTATGGAGCGGGCACTTGGTACTAACCGCGCTTAAAGACCCTATCAAAATTACCCTTGCGGTACTGATTGCCGGGCTCATCTTTCGCCAACTACACACGCGGCGGCAATGGCTGGCGAAAAAAGCGCTTAAAACGCTGGGCCTGCGCTGGACGCTGTTTTTACTGGTGTTTTGGTTGGGGTTGATTTCCAGTTTGATTACCGCCATTATTGCCGCGCTGTTCCTGTGCGAAGTGGCCCTCATGCTCCCCTTAAAACGTCCGGCCCGCGTAAAACTGGTGGTGCTGGCATGCTATGCTATCGGGATGGGCGCGGTGCTTACCGCCATTGGCGAACCGCTGGGCACGGTGGTTATTTCTAAACTCTCTGGCGAGCCGCACCACGCCGGGTTCTTCTATTTAATTCAGCACTTGGGCTGGTTTGTGCTGGGTGGCATTACGCTACTGGCGTGGCTGGCCTCGCGCATTGAAGGCGAAACGGCCCACGCGCCGGGCGCCGCCAAAGCCGATGCGTTGGCCGAAAATAATACCGTAAAAAGTATTGCTCTGCGTGCGGGCAAAGTCTATTTATTTGTGATGGCCCTTACGTTTTTGGGCGACGGATTAAAACCCTTGGCCCTTAAAACGATTACCCATCTAAGCGCCGCGTGGCTGTATTGGATCAATATGCTTTCCGCCGTGCTGGACAACGCCACCTTGGCCGCCATTGAAGTCACCCCCGCCATCAGTGACCGCACCCTGACGTTTCTGTTAATGAGCCTGGTAATTTCCGGCGGGATGCTCATCCCAGGCAATATCCCCAACATTATTTGCGCTTCCAACTTGGGCATCAAAAGTAAAGAGTGGGTAAAAGCCGCCCTGAAACTGGGGCTGCTGCTTATGGTAGCGTATTTTATTTTACTAAGCCTGGTATTATAGAATATTATCTTCTTAACACCACCCTACTAAACGGGGTGGTTTTTTTATATAATTTAAGTAACTTATTTTTAGGAGAACGGGATGAAAATTCACTCATTTAACGTCCAGCCCAACTTGCCGGACAATATCAAATTTTTAGAAGAACTTGCCAGCGATATGTGGTTTACGTGGAACGCCCACGCCATCGCGCTGTTTGTACAAATTGACCCCCAACTATGGACGACTTCCAAACGCAACCCGAAATGGTTTTTAGGTTGCGTGCCGCAAAAACGCTTTGAGCAACTCAGTAACGATCAAAACTTCCTGGCGTTACTTAGCCAAGTAAAAGGCAGTTACTACGCCTACAAAAATGAAAAACATACCTGGTATAACGATCACCACCAAGAAAACGGGAACCTGCTTACCGCGTATTTCTCTATGGAGTACGGTATTGGCGAAGGATTGCCGATTTACTCCGGCGGGTTAGGGATGTTGGCTGGCGATCACATCAAATCCGCCAGCGACCTGGGTATGCCGATTATCGGCGTAGGACTTTTCTACAAACAAGGCTACGTACGCCAAGTGCTCAACCGCGAAGGTTGGCAGAACGAAGAATATCCCGATAACGACTGGGCCCACATGCCTGTTGAACGCGTGCAAAAAGACGGCAAAGACGTCATTGTGGACATCCCGCTAGGCGGCGAAACCGTAAAAGCCTGCGTGTGGCGCGTACCGGTGGGGCGCACTTCCCTTTATTTGTTGGATACCAATTTGCAGGAAAACACCCCCGCCCAACGCGCCATTACCGAAAAACTCTACGGCGGCGACCGCGAAAACCGCATCCGCCAAGAAGTAGTGCTGGGTATCGGTGGCGTAAAAGCATTAACTGCCATGGGCATTACGCCTACGGTTTATCATATTAACGAAGGGCACAGCGCGTTCTTGCTGTTCCAACGCATCATTGACTTAATGCGTAACGAAAAACTGACCTTCCAGCAAGCGCGCGAAAAAGTATGGGCCACGTCCGTGTTCACCACTCACACGCCCGTTATCGCCGGTAACGAACACTTTGACCCCAACCTTGTCCGCAAATATATGGACTATTACGCCCGCGAAATGGGCCTTAGCTGGGACCAATTTTTAGAAATCGGCAAAGAAACGCCGCAATCCCCCATGTACTGTATGACCGTCGTAGCGTTACGCTTGGCGGCGTTCTGCAACGGGGTGGCCAAACTGCACGGGGAAGTCAGCCGCGAAATGTGGCACAACCTCTGGCCCAACTTGCCCAAAGTAGAAGTGCCCATTACCAGCATCACCAACGGGATTCACAGTTCGTCCTGGATTTCGCACGAACTTAACGACTTGTACCGCAAATACCTCTTTGGCAACGATATGCAAGGCAATCCCGACCCATCCAATACTGCCGCGTGGGAAAAAATTTACGATATTCCCAACGAAGAATTGTGGAACATCCACACCACGCGCAAAAATAAACTTATTAACATGGTCCGCGGCCGCTTGCAACGCCAACTCACCCGCCAAGGCATGGATTTGATGAGCATAAAGAAAGCCTCCAACGTACTACGCCCGGATGTGCTGACCATTGGCTTTGCACGCCGCTTTGCTACCTACAAACGCGCCACCTTGCTGTTTAAGGACTTAAACCGCCTAGACAAAATCATCAACAACCCAGCCCGCCCGGTGCAGTTTGTCTTTGCCGGCAAAGCGCACCCGGCCGATACCGCCGGAAAAGAATTTATTAAACTCATTGTAAGCCTCACACAAAACGACCCGCGCTTTAAGGGTAAAATCGTATTTGTGGAAGATTACAATATGAACGTCGCCCGCTACATGGTACAAGGCGTGGACGTGTGGCTCAATAACCCGATCCGCCCGATGGAAGCCAGCGGCACCAGCGGCATGAAAGCCGCGCTCAACGGGGCGCTTGCCTTGTCTATCCTGGACGGGTGGTGGGACGAAGTGGGTCCGTGTGATTTTGGCTGGTCCATCGGCGGCAACGAAAACTATAAATCCGACGCCGAACGTGACGCCGTGGAAGCGGAAGCCCTCTACAGTTTATTAGAGCAAGATATTGCCCCCACGTACTATGCCAAGGCAGAAAACGAAGCGTTCTCCACCGCCTGGATTACGCTGATGAAGGAATCGATCAAACACATTGCGCCGTTCTTTAACACCAACCGTATGGTCAAAGAATATTACGAAAAATTCTACGTACCGGCCAATAATTACGGACTTGTCCTCGCCGAAGCCGGCAAAGTACAAGCGGTGGCCGATTGGCGCAAACAAATTGCCGATAACTGGTACCGCGTGTCCATTACCGACACAACCCAAGCCCCGGCCGAAGCCATTTTGATGGGCGACAAGGTCAACTTCAAAGCGCGCGTTTCGCTAGGCAACTTGAAACCCGAAGAAGTGCAAGTAGAAGTTTTCCTGGGCAAACGCGGCAACGTGGGTGGCATTGATAAAGTGGCCACGATCCCCATGAACTGCACCGGCAAAGACGGAGAAACGTACTTATACGAAGCCTCTGCTTCGCCGGCAAACAGCGGCCGCCAAGACTATGCGCTACGGGTACTGCCCAAAAACGACAGCATCCCCAACGTGCTGACCCCGCTATTTATCCGCTGGGAAGAATAATCTAGTAAGCCGGGGCCTTGTCCCCGGCTTTTTTGCATATGCTAAACATTGTACTCATTAACCCCGAAATCCCGTTTAATACGGGCAATATCGGCCGCTCGTGCGTGGCTACGGGTACGCGCCTGCACTTGGTGGGCAAACTGGGGTTTAAGATTGCATCTAAAGAAATTCGCCGCAGCGGGCTGGACTACTGGCCCAACCTGGACTACCGCCGCTACGAAACCTGGGAAGCCTTTTTAGAGGCCGAAAAACCCGCACGCGAAAAATTATTCTTTCTTTCCACCAAAGGCAAGACCGCGTATTGGGACGTAGCCATCCCGGCGGATGCTTTTTTGTGCTTTGGGGCGGAAGGCTTTGGCCTGCCCAAAGAGTTTTACGAAATTTACAAAGACCGTCTGTTTACCATCCCCATGACGGGGCCGGTGCGCTCGCTCAATTTATCCAGTTCCGCCGCCATTGTGCTTTTTGAAACACTGCGCCAAAATAAAGGCAACTAAAAAGCGGCCCTTTTTGAGAGCCGCTCTTACCAAATCAGCCTACGGTTATTTCACCTGGATTAACGCAAAGTGCAAATACTCCGTCTCTGGCATGCCGATTAAAATCGGGTGGTCTTTGGCCTGTCCGCGCAATTCCACCAGCACCGCTTGGCACCCGGCTTTGCTGGCCCCTTGGCGGATAATATCCACAAACAGTTCGCGCGAAATGTGATGGCTGCACGTAGAGAACGCCAAGTAATTGCCCGGCTTCATCCCTTCCAAGGCCATCTTGACCAGTTTTACGTACAATCCCACCGCTTGCGGCAAGGCTTTGCGGCTTTTGACAAAGGCGGGCGGATCCAACAAAATCATATCCGGCTGGTCGGGCAGTTCGCCCTTTTTAAGCGCAGATAGCAGCCGCTCGGCATCGTCGCGATGAAAGACTACGCTATCCGAAACGCCGTTAAGTTCGGCGTTCTTTTTGGCACACTCCACCGCCGCGGCAGAAGAATCACACCCCCACACTTGCGTGGCCCCGGCCAAGGCGGCGGTAATGCCAAACGACCCAATGTAGGAATATAAGTCTAACACCAGTTTATCTTTGAAATACGGTTTGAGAAATTCGCGGTTTTCGCGTTGGTCAAAATAAAACCCGGTCTTTTGTCCGCCCCGAAGCGGCACAATATACTTCACACCGTTTTCTTCAATTTCCACAGTCTCGGGCACTTCGCCCACAATTTCCGGCGTGTTGGTTAAGCCTTCCAGCGCGCGGAACAAACTATCGTTTTTGTAATAAATACCTGTGGGTTTGAAGATTTTTTGCAACGCTTTGGTGATTTGCGGTTTTAATTTTTCCATCCCCGCAGTCAGCACATCTACTACCAAAATATCCCCGTAGCGGTCCACGACTAGGCCGGGCATATTATCGGCCTCGCCATAGCACATGCGACCGTATTTGCGTACGCCGATTTCTTTGCGGTACGCGTACGCTTTATCCAAGTTTTCAAACACAAAATCTCCGGGGAGTTCTTCTTCGCCTTTTTGAATAAGCCGCACCGCAATTAAACTATGCGGATTGAAATAACCATGCCCCACTTGTTTACCTTCGTGCGACACCACACGCACTAAGGTTCCCGGTTCAATGGAGGTATCTAGGCCGTCAATCTCGTTAGAGAAAATCCACCAATGCCCCGCGTTAAGGCGGCGTTCTTCTTTGGCTTTGAGTTTAATGTCCGTCATTGTTTCATTTCCTCAACTTCGCTAAACGGAATCTTGGCGGCGCAGAGCGGGCATTGGGTAGGCGTGAACGTTTGCATGGGGTACGACAACAACGCACGCAGCGGCACGGTAAGCGGCAAGTACCCCATGGAGCGGTCCACCATGACCCCCACGCCAATCACATCCCCGCCAAAGCGGTTGACCAAATCAATCGCGCGGTTAATTTTGCGCCCAGAGACGGCTACGTCGTCAACGATGAGAACCGATTCACCGGATTTAATAGAGAAGTTATGTTTCAAAATCATTTCACCGTTGTCATCTTTGGAAGCAAAAATAGCACGAACGCCGCGTACGCGCGCAACTTCTTGCGCAAGCACACTGTTAGAAGGCGTAAGGGCCAAAATCACGTCCGCTTTTTTGGTGAATTTATCCGACAAAGCCCGCGCAATTTTTTGGGCCAAGTTCGGGTGTTGCAGCAGCAAAGACGTTTGAATATACGTCTGGCTGTGGAAATCGGAAGGCATCACAAAGTGGCCTTCCAAAATGGCCCCGTGCTCTTGCAAGAGGCAAAGTAAGTCTAGGTTATTTCGTGGCATGGTGTTCTCCTTGGATAAACGTTGTTGCAGCGCTAAAATCGGTCCCTACGCCTTTTTGTTGGGCGGCCCGAATTGTTTTGCCAGCCTTCTTGGCACGTAGCATTTCCAATTTGGGTTTAGTCATGGAAGAAGATACGCGAAACGCCAGCGCCGGGTTGCCGGATTCATCCGTTAAATTTTCCGCCAGCACGCCGCTTTTAGACGTGTTGGTAAACATGGTATAAATGGTCAGGTCAAACAATTCTTTCACCCAGTCCGTCGTGCCGCTGACCGCCGCGGAAATGGTGGGGCCTACCGTGTAGGCGTTATGCACGGTCATGTGTCCGTCTTCCAAATTCACCCAGCCGCCCAGTTCGTTTACTTTCACGTCTTTGAGCACTTTGCCCACGCTAAAACTTCCCGCGCGTTCCATACGGTGCATCATAATAAACGGCTGGAACGTAACATTTAGTGCTTCCTGTTCGGCGGCTAATTTTTCCATTTGATGAATAATACCATTTTGCAAGTGCAAATGTAAGGGGCCGGATAAATGTTTGGCCCCGGCTTGCAAACCGGTTAAATCAAACTCGGCCCGGAATTGTTCGGCCGAAAGGACCGTGGAAGAAAACGTATCGGCCGAGAGCGTGCCTGCTAAGTTGGGCATAAAGTTGGGCAGCCGATCGCGAAAATTACGCAGCCACGCCAATTCACCGGTAACTTCGGGGGTAGATTCATGATGGGCTGTTAAAGGGACAATTACGGTGACAAAATCCTTCACCGTTTCAATAAACGCCATCGGGTCAAATTTTCGGAAATACAAATGGGTGCGAATCGTGCGGCTGTCCTTCTTCAAATTATTTACCGTTACGTTCATTTTCAGCGGCACCCCGTTTAGTTCCGAAGACGCGATATTGGCATATAAATTCCCTTTGCGCCAACTGCCGCTTAGTTGCAATTTGTCAAAGGTAGAGCGGTCCACCGTCACTTTGCCCCCGGTGGTACGGGCATACAAATCGGTAAAATTGGTTTTGGCTTGGAAATTTCCGCTTACGTTACTGGCCTCAAACCCGTAGAAGTTTCCGCCGACATTTTGGGCCTGCACCGTTAACAAAGGCAGGGTGATTTTCCCTTTGCTGCGCGCCAGCGTTCCCTCTACGGCCCCCTTGCCGCTTAACTTGTATTTTTTGAGAAAAGGCCAATACGTCCCCTTGTCAGCCAGGGTAAAAAGTTGCGTAGAAAAATCTGCTTGCAGTTCAAACGGGTTTTGAGAAAAATCAGCCGTTCCCTGCGCAGTGAGTACCACATCTTGAGCCTTGGCCTGCAACGCAGAAATTTTCACGTGGTGGTATTCATCTGCTACTTGCCCTTGGGCCGTAACCGTGGCGGCCGGGACTGCAAAGTCCGTTCCCTCCACCCCCAGGATAGATAAATCTTTGGCATCAAAAGCCGGCGTGTTGACCCGCAACGTAAACACCGGCGAAGCCAAGTTGTCCAAATCCAATTCCAGTTCTATCGGTTTTTGAAACAAATACGCTTTTGTTTTTAGGTTGCGTAGCGCAAACTGTTGCCAGTCAAAGTCCGCAAAATTGATTTGCCCGGTCGCATCCAGCGTCAGTTCCGAAATGCGCTCTTGCCATTGGTTACGCAGTACCATATCCATTTCAAAATTAGACAGTTCGTTGAGGCGTAAATTTTCAAAGTGGGCATTGAGCCCGTAAATAGCGTGGGAAGTATCCGTCTCTAAATTCTTAAAACTAAATACCCCGTTTCTCACACTCCAGTCCTCAATGGTTACTTCCAACTTTTTGCCGGCTTTGCCTGTGTCGGCCGGGGTTTGCTGACGGGTAAAGCGGATATCCGCCACATTATACACGCCATCTTGGGTGCGTACTAAATTAAAACGCGGCGCGTTTAACGTAACCTCATGCACGACTAATTTTTTCTCTAATAACGGTAAAATATCAAACGTCATGGTAACGGAATTTACCGCCACCAGCGGTTTGCCCGGTTCACCCACGGTATCTAACACAGAGACCCCTTTGAGTTCAATCGTGTTCAAAAACTTCATATTGATTGACGAAATTTTAACTGGGCGGTTTAGTTGTTTTTGCAGTTGGGTAGTGATGCGTTCGCTAAGTTCCTGGGCATTAAAAACGCGTAAAAACAAAATCCACACAACGCAAAATGCCACCAACAGGAACATCAGCGCAAACAAAAAAAGACGGCACAGCGTATGCGCACTTAGTTTGGTAAAGTGTTTGGTCTTGTGAATAAACAGACGCTTGCGCGCGCGTTTGCGGGTAGTGGGGTTTTTCATGCTGTAAATTCTCTAAACTTCTCTAGTATATAGTTTACTATAATTCGGGCCCCCGTGGCAGTCTGCGCCGCCACCTCTTGGGCGGCCCCGCACAAATCTACCGTTTGCGGGAATAAAATCTTCAGTACCACCGCTAGCACCAACATATTAGCAAGCACAATACTCACACACGAAAAAACCTTTCCCCCCGCCAGTTTCAAATCCGGCTGGTCGGCTTCCCAAAGTGTATGAAAGGTTTGGATGAAGTGAAAAGCCATAAAAAAACCCAGCGCAAAGAGCACAATTTGCCGATAGGGGGTAAGATCCAAAAACAAACTCAATCCCGCGTAGATAACAGCAATAAGCACCACATAGCCCGGCACAAAATAAGGCGCCAGTACCACAAACGTATTGGTCCGTTGCATTTTGACGTAGCCACTCTCTTTGCCGACGTGCACCTCTTTGATGCGGATGCCACACAAGATAGCGGCTATGGCGTGGGTCATCTCGTGCATGAACACGTACATACGGGAGAATTTATAATACCCGTAGTGAATCCCCGCGTAAATCGCCGCGCCCATCACAAAACTAATAGCCGCGCTTAAATGTTCCACCACCCCCAGCAAAATGCGTGCGTCCTCTATCACTACCAGTAGCGTGATAGGCAATAGCACTAACGCCAGCAAGAATTTGCACAGTTTCCCCATTAAAATTTCTCCGTCCACGCCACGCTTTGGTATTGCGCGACGGCTAATTGCCGGGCCGCTTGTATGCAAGACGGCGGCACGTGCTCAATCTTCAGGTCCACGTTCCAAAATCCGCGCACCGCCCGGATAAGGGCTTGTTTGTAAGTCGGATTTTGGCGCGCATCCGGCATTTGCAAAGAACCCTGGTACAAAACAGTATTGCCAAAGCGCCGAATCGCACCGCCTAACATTTTTTGCCCGTTTGCCGAGAGCAAATCGTTCTCAACGGGGTTTGTAAAACAAGCACTGGCCTGATGATTGTGGCTGGGGGCATAGGCGGATGCCGCTAAATGGGTATCAAATACCTGTGCGGTTAAACCGCTTAACGTAAGGGCTGCGTGAATAGACCCGTGCAAATTTTTGTAAATCTCGGCCGGGCGTTGCCGGGACGGAAAAATGAGCGAAAACGTAAGATCCGTTTGATGATATACTACCCCGCCCCCGGTTGGACGGCGGCAAAAGGCTCCGGTAAAACCGTACGACGCGGCTTGGGAGCGAACCTCGCGCACGAATTGAGCATACCCAAATGTAAGCGCGGGGCAATCCGTCCAGTGATAAAAGCGTACCAGGTACTCGCCCGGATAAGCACGCACCAGCGTTTCATCTAAGGCCATTTGTTCGTACACATTGAATGGGGGCGTATTAAAAAGAAAAGGCATATTCCCTCTTACTTCGCGTCAACTAATTATATCAAATTACCCACTGCTACACGAGCAAAAGAAATAGATGCGAAGAAAGTTTAAACAAGACGCGGCGCGAGGATAGGAGGTATACTGGCGGCACGCGCCCGGAGGGCGGAGGTATCCGACTATCTGAGTAACAAAGTATTGCACAAAATTTAGACGAAAAAGAATGCCGAGGGACAGGATCGAACTGTCGACACCTGGTTTTTCAGACCAGTGCTCTACCACTGAGCTACCTCGGCATTACCTATATATCATACCAAAATAGTGACGTTTATCGCAACTACTTTTGTGTTTTCACTCTTATTTTACAGCATCAAATCCGGCTTGCAGCGCTTTTTTATTAAGGGCTAACATCTCCGGCTTGGCGCGTTTATACACTTTCTGCATGGCGTCGGCTACTGCTCCCAGCGTAACCGCACCGGTCAGTTTAATAAACGCTCCCAACGCCACCAAATTAGCAATCCGGTCCATGCCTAATTTTTCAGCAATTTCGTTGCAGGGCACACAGACGGTTTTAATGTCTGTGCGCGTGGGACGGGAGTTAATAAGTGAACTGTTCAAAATCAACAGTCCGCCCTTTTTTACCATGGGTTCAAACTTAGGCAAAGACGGTTCGTTCATGACAATCACCGTATCGGGCGCAGACACGATAGGTGTGTAAACCTCCCCGTCTGAAACTACCACCGAACAGTTGGCAGTACCGCCGCGCATTTCGGGCCCGTAGGACGGAAGCCAACTGGCATTAAGTTTATTCTCCACACCGGCTTGCGCCAGCAAAATACCCGCTGAAATAACCCCTTGTCCGCCAAATCCGGCGATTCTAATTCCTTGATACATTATTTCGCCTCCTCGTCCTTAAAGACGCCTAGCGGATATTGCGGCACCATTTTCGTGCGTACAAATTCCAACGCTTGTTCCACATTGGCATGCCAGTTGGTAGGACATTGAGAAATCACTTCCACCATGGAAAACCCGACGTTTTTGGCCTGGTTTTCAAACGCTTTTTTCAAATACTGTTTGGTTTTAAGCACGTTTTGCGGGGTATCCACACAGCCGCGTGCTAAAAATTTGGAGCCGGTAATTTGCGAGAGCATTTCGCACATATTGATCGGCCAGCCCTGCAGTTTCGGGTCACGCCCTTTGGGGGCGGTGGTAGCCACCTGGCCCACCAACGTAGTGGGGGCCATTTGTCCGCCGGTCATCCCGTAAATAGCGTTGTTAATAAAAATGACGGTGATATTTTCACTACGCACAGCGGCATGCACAATCTCTGCCATGCCGATAGAGGCTAAATCGCCATCCCCTTGGTAAGAAAACACAATCGCTTGCGGTTTAGAGCGTTTGATGCCGGTAGCAATGGCCGGGCCACGCCCGTGCGCACCTTGCACACAATCACACGCAAAGTAAGAATCGGCAAACACCGCGCACCCTACCGGGGCTACGCCAATAGCACGGTCGGCTAGGTTGAGTTCTTCCAATACTTCGGCAATGAGGCGGTGCACAATACCATGCCCGCAACCGGGGCAATAGTGCATGGGTACGTCCGTTAAAGCGTTCGGTTTTTTGGCTAAAATCGTGGACATTATTTGGCCTCCTTGCGGTCGCCCTGTACACCTAGGGACAAATCACGCTGACAGTTATAGGTAAACCCGGCGGCGTGTTCTTGCAAATCAAACAAGCCTTCCTTTTTGCCGGTGAGCAGAGATTTGGCGGCGGTTAAAATTTGCGCACCGTCCGGTTGTCCGCCCGCAGGATAAGCGTTGAGCCCTACGGGGGCTTTGTCGCCCACGGCCAGTTTTACATCCTGCACCAATTGGCCCAGGCTTTGCTCTACAACCAAAACCCCTTTGGCTTTTTGAGCCAGTTGCGCTAAACGCGTGGAAGGGAAAGGCCACAACGTAATCGGGCGGAAAAGCCCCACTTTAAGGCCTTGTTCTTTGGCGTGATTAACAGCCTCTAAACACGCACGGGAAGACAACCCGTATGCTACCAATATAATATCGGCATCTTCGCAATCGCGCTCTTCGTAGCGTTGCTCGGTCTTTTCAATCAGACCATAGCGTTTGGCACGCTCTACCACGTCTTCAATCAAGTGATCGCCCTTGTACGAATAAACGTTGTTTTTGGCGCGTCCGTTTTTGTAAATATCTACCGCCCAGTCAAATTTGCCCAGTTTATTGGGATCTACCGGGTCAAAATTAAAGGACATACTTTCCATCATTTGCCCCAAAATACCATCGGCCAAAATCATAGCCGGCATACGGTATTTTTCGGCTAAATCAAAAGCCAGTTTAGGGAAATTGCCCAGTTCTTCCACGGAGTTAGGCGCTAGCACTAATACGCGGTAGTCCCCGTTCCCGCCACCGCGGGTGGCTTGAAAATAATCGCCTTGCGCCCCGGCAATACTGCCTAGCCCCGGGCCACCGCGCATGACGTTTACAATCAGGCACGGTAAATCGGCACTGGCTAAATAGGTAATACCCTCTTGCTTAAGGCTAATGCCCGGCGAAGAGGAAGACGTCATACTGCGTGTGCCGGTAGCGGCTGCGCCATAGACCATATTGATAGCAGCCAGTTCACTTTCGGCCTGGACAAAGGCACCGCCTTCGTCGGCAATGTGCGCGGACATATATTCCGGCACTTCGTTTTGCGGCGTAATCGGGTATCCGGCAAAAAAGCGGACCCCAGCGCGAATGGCCCCCTCGGCCAACGCTTCGTTCCCTTTTCTAAGTGTTTTTTGAGTCATAAGCAATTAAAATCCTTAATCTTTCAGTACCGTAATGGCTACATCCGGGCACATCACATAACACATTTTGCACCCGATACAATCTTGCGGACGTTCTTGCACGGCGGGGAAATATCCTTTTTTACTGATTGTTTTTGATTTGCCCAAGCATTTTTTAGGGCAAGCATTGACGCACAAATAACAAGCTTTGCAACGATTGGCGTCTACTTCAATTCTTGGCATAGGTCTCCTATTGGGCTGGGGGTAAAATCAGCCTACCCTTTATTGTAAGTCTTTTTGCTGGGAAATTGCAATATAGTACAATATGAATATGACTACAATGCCTTATCCTGTTTTATTGCAACAATTAGAAGGGCTCCTTTCTATAGAAACGGACCCGGTAGCCAACATGGCTAATATGGCGGCCGTTTTATTTAATGAAATAGAAAATTTGAACTGGGCCGGGTTTTATATCCTGCGCGGCAACGAATTGGTGCTGGGACCGTTTCAAGGTAAACCGGCTTGCGTACGCATCCCCCTGGGCAAAGGCGTATGCGGAACTGCCGCTAAAACCGCGCAAACCCAACGCGTAGCCAACGTACACGAATTTGCCGGGCATATCGCGTGCGACAGTGCCTCCAACAGCGAGATTGTAATCCCTATTTTGAAAGAAGGGCGCGTATGGGGCGTGCTGGATATTGATTCCCCTGTATTGGCCCGGTTTGGGAAAAAAGAACAAGATTTTTTGGAAAAAGCCGTCGCCCTATTTACGGCAAAGAGCGCGTTGTAAATTTGACGCGCCACGCCGCCCAGGCCCCCGGGAACAGCACACAACTGGCCAGTAACACCGCTACTTTTAAGTTCCACCGGTCGGACATCCACCCTATTAAAGTAGGAGAAAACGCATCCCCTAATAAGTGAATTAAAAAGATATTGAGCGCAAATGCCATAGAGCGGATTTTTTCATCCGTACTGGCCACCAGCGCAGCCGCAATAGCCCCGGTAGGAATAAATAATAACGTAAGCGCCACCGCCAAAAAAGTCAAAATCAATCCCGGACGTGCGGACACTAAGGTAAGCCAACAAAACGGCAACGCACTGACAAACGCCCCCGCAATCACCCACGCATACGCGCGTGGAGTACGCACAAACAGGGCCGCGGCCCATTTCCCGCCCAAAAATGTTCCCAACGCGCCGCACGTTACCACGCATATTCCAAAGTAAGAGCCGGCTTGTGCCACATCCAACCCGGCATAACGGTTGAGATACATCGGCATCCAAGCGGCCATCCCCCCCATCACAAACGTGCTCATGGCTTGGGCAAAACAAACCCGTAAAAACGGCCCGTTACGAAACAACGGCAGATAGTCTTTTAACGTAGGCCCGGCGACGCGTTTTTCGCGCTGTTTGTCTTGCAAACACGTAGCCGCCAGCAACGCCAAAAAGATTCCCGGCACCCCGGCAAGCACAAAGGCCATGCGCCACCCCCCATGTTGGCCGACAAATCCCCCCAGCATATATCCCAGTGCACTACCTATGGGAAGCGCCAAGCCAAATAGTGCCAGCATAGAGGCGTGTTTTTTGCGCGGATAATTTTCAGCCAAAAAAGGTTGCGCGATGGTGGTAAAACCGCCTTCACCCACCCCAATAAGCGCCCGGGGAATAAATAAAGACATATAATTTTTAGCCACACCGCACGCCAGGGTGGCCCCGCTCCACACCAGGGCACTTAAAGCAATTAACCGCGGGCGGTTTATCCGGTCGGCCAGATACCCCATTACCGGCGCGTAGCACATATATACCAGCATAAACGCCGAAGCCAGGGCCCCCAGTTGCAAATCGGTTACGTGTAAGTCGGTTTGCAACAACGGGAAAACAGCATAAAGCACTTGCCGGTCCACGTAATTAAGCAAGTTAAGCAAAAATAAAACCCAAAACAGACGGCGCGTATTCATAATTTTCTTTTATTCTATAAAAAAAGCGCACAAGATAGTAAAATTTTGTATAGTGAAGTAAGATGAAAAAAGGATTTTCACTCATTGAACTGCTTATTGTGTTGGTGGTACTGGGAACGCTGATGGTATGGGTGCTGCCGCAATTTTTACACACGGTAGAAGAAGAACACAAAACCCAACAAACCGCGTTGGACCAGGCGCGTGCCTTGCAAGGTGTATTAGACGCACGCGGCAAGCAACAACAATTCCAGTTGGACCAGTTGGAGCGGATCATTCAAAAACTGCCGCAAAAAACGAAACGGGTTCCCCAAAGAACCAAATAAATTTATTTAACAAAAGGAGAAAATTATGCATAAAGGTTTTACCCTAATTGAATTACTCATTGTAGTGATCATTGTAGGCATTTTGGTCACTGTGGCCCTACCACAATACAAGCGCGCTGTAGAACGCTCGCGTGCTACGGTAGGCGTGGTTGCCGTGCGCGAAGCGGCAGACCGCTTGAACGCTTGGTACATCCAGCACAATAACCAATATCCCACGTCTGAAGCCTTTGACAGTTTTTTAGGACGCTTAGAATTGGTAGGTGTAGGGAACGGCGAGTTGTTTACACTCCCCTATTTTTTGCGATCTGCCGCTGTTGGCGGCGGCACCGGCGGGACATTTGCTATTTCACGCAATTCGGCATCCGGTTGGAATTATGGTTTACAGGCAAATTTACAAAATGGCGAACTTATCAGCATTACCTGCACCACATCATCCACCTACGTGACTCCGAGCAACGAAAGGGAAGATGGCGATTGCAACATACTGGGGTTAACGGGCAATTTAGCAAATTTATAATTGGCTTACATCCCATAAAAATCCCCCGGCTAAAGCCGGGGGATTTTGTTTGCTAAACTTACTACCAACGCAAGTTCGGGTTGCGCGCGGCGGAAACTTCGTCAATGCGCTTAACCGGTTGGTTGTGCGGAGCCTCTTTGACAACTTGCGGCTCGGTTTGGATTTCATCATAGATTTTTCCCATCGCGGCCACAAAGGCGTCTAACATATCTTTATTTTCCGTCTCCGTCGGCTCTACCATCAAGGCTTCGGGTACAATAAGCGGGAAATAAATCGTCGGCGCATAAAAGCCGTAATCCAACAAGCGTTTGGCAATATCGCTGGTATGCACGCCGGTTGCATGTGGGTCCGGCGGCGTGAGCACGCACTCGTGCATACAAGTGCGGTCAAAAAACGCATTAAATTTACCCTTCAAACAAGCCCGCACATAGTTGGCGTTTAGAACGGCGTTTTCGGCAATTGTTTTAAGCGTGGTGGCGTCAAATTGGCGCAAGTAACAATACCCGCGCACTGCCACAGCCATGTTGCCATAAAACGCTTTCATGCGGTTGCGGCTTTCCGGACGGTTGTCTGCCAGTGTATATTTTCCGTCAATGCAAGAAACAATCGGGTGCGGCAAGTACGGTGCTACGTGTGCGGCCGCCCCTACCGGGCCCGAACCCGGGCCACCGCCCCCGTGCGGAGCGGCAAACGTTTTATGCAAGTTCAGGTGCATAATATCCACGCCAAAATCAGCCGGTTTGGCTAAGCCGATAAGTGCATTAAAATTGGCCCCATCCATATAAAGGAGCGCGCCCACCGCGTGCACCATATCGGCAATTTCTTTAATGTCCGGTTCAAAAAGTCCCACCGTATTGGGCACGGTCAGCATAACAACCGCAGTCTTTTCGCTCAAAGCGGCTTTGAGGGCGGCTTTATCTACACACCCGTTAGGGGCCGATTTGATATTGACCACGTGGTAACCCGCCATATTGGCTGTAGCAGGGTTGGTACCGTGGGCGGTATCAGGCACGATGACTTCCGTGCGATTTTGCCCGTTGTGTGCGTCGTGATACGCACGCGCGGTTAAAATGCCCGTCAGTTCCCCGTGGGCCCCGGCGGCCGGTTGAAGCGTAAACGCGGCTAAACCCGTCACTTTTTTAAGTAATTCCTGCAAATGGTAGGCTAGTTCTAGCGTGCCTTGCACGGCACTTTCCGGCGCAAACGGATGCGCGGAAGCAAACCCCGGCAGTACGCTCAACACGTCATACGCCTTGGGATTATACTTCATGGTGCAAGAGCCCAGCGGATAAAACTGCGCGTCCAAACTGTAGTTTTGTTGCGATAAACGTGTAAAGTGGCGCACGGTGTCAAATTCACTTAACTCCGGCAGGCGCGGGGCTTCTTTGCGTAGTAGCGTAGCGGGCAAATAATCAGCCGCATGCTTTTGCGTTTGTTCAAAACGCACACCGCGACGGCCCGAGTGGGATTTTTCAATAGAAAGTAAATTCTCTTGCATATTAAATTCCTCCCAATGCGTCCGCATACGCTTGCAAATCTTGCGGGGTGCGTAGTTCGGTGGCGCACACCAGTAGTTGCTTGCCGCCTAGGTCATACCCGGCGGCAATGCCTTTGTTTTCCAATGACTCAATTACCTGGCTTGCCGGCACGGGGCACGTCACTACAAATTCGTTAAAAAACGGCACACTCGTGTTCGCGCTATAACCTTTTACCGTGCTGATTTTTTCGGCTAATTGGTGCGCGCGTTCCAGGTTTAGTTCAGCTACTTCTTTGAGTCCTTTCGGCCCCAATAACGTTAAATAAATTACCGCATTTAAGGCGCACAGGGCCTCGTTAGAGCAAATGTTAGAGGCGGCCTTTTCGCGGCGGATGTGTTGTTCGCGCGCTTGGAGCGTCAGCACAAAGGCGCGTTTACCGTCTTTATCTTTAGCAATACCCACCATGCGGCCGGGCAATTGGCGCACATAGGCTTTTTTGGCGGTCATCACCCCTAGCCCCGGTCCACCAAAACTGACGGGGTTGCCTAGCGGTTGGCCTTCACATACGGCAAAATCAGCGTCATATTCACCGGGGGTTTGTACTACGCCCAGAGAAATGGGATTAACCACCGTCACTAGCAGCGCTCCCACCGCGTGTACGGTGGCAGAAATCATCTGTGCATCTTCCAAACAGCCATGGAAATTAGGAGTTTGCAAAATAAAACATGCGGTTTCTTGGGTGAGTTGTGCTTGAAGGGCTTTTGCATCCAGCAAACCGTCCGCCGTAACAGGCGTTTCCTGAATTGTAATACCCATGTGGCGCGTGTACGTGTTAAGCACTTCTTTATAATGCGGGTGCAGTAAGGCAGAAATCACAATTTCTTTGCGCCCCGTAATGCGGCAGGCGGCCAAGGCGGCCTCGGTCATAGCGGTAGCCCCGTCATAGTGAGAAGCGGTTGCCACGTCCATATTGAGTAGTGCACACATGCAACTTTGAAATTCATAAATGGTTTGCAACGTGCCTTGGCTGGCTTCAGCCTGATACGGTGTATAGGCAGTTAAAAATTCTCCGCGGCTGGAAAGTGCCGGTACCGCCGCCGGAATAAAATGGTCGTATACCCCCGCCCCGATAAAATTGGTAAGCGGTTTGTTTTTGGCGGCCAGCGTGTGTACGTGGGCGGTCAGTTCGGCCTCGGTTAAGGCCTGGGGCAAATCTAAGGCCGGGTATAAGAATTTTTCCGGAACTTGTGCCAGTAATTCTTTAATGTCTTTTGCGCCGATTTTGGCGAGCATGGCCTCTTGGTCTTCTTGGGTGTTTGCAATAAACATAAGCGTCCTATATAAAAAATTCCCCCGCATCGGGCGGGGGTTAAATTATTTGCCAATTGTGGCGTTGTAAGCGGCTAAGTCCAACAAGTTGTTTACTTCGGACGGGTCTGCCATTTTGATTTTGAACAGCCAACCGCCGGCGTGCGGTTCACGGTTGACGAGGGCAGGATCATTATTTAACGCTTCGTTCACGGCTACAATTTCACCGGAAACGGGGGCGTAAATTTCGCTGGCGGATTTGACCGATTCAATCACACAGCAGTTTTCACCCGCTTTTACTTGGCGCCCCACTTTGGGCAAGTCCACAAAAACAATGTCGCTAATTTCTTCTTGCGCATGGTTGGAAATACCGACTACGGCATTTTCCCCTTCCACAAAAGCCCACTCGTGGGTTTTCAAAAAACGGCAATTCTCTTCGTTATACATGTTTACTCCTTAGACTCTATTTTTATAAAACGGTGTTTTAACAACTTCAGCCGGCACTTTGCGCCCGTGGATTTCAATTTCCACTTCTGCACCTACCGCAATTTCGCTCGCCACATAGCCAACCGCTATGCCTTTGAATAAAGGCGAGTACGTTCCGCTGGTCAGTACGCCGGTTTCTACGCCCTGGTAGAACACTTTGCATCCTTCGCGCGGCACGCCGGGGGTTTTAAGTTTGAAGGCTTTTAACTTCGTCTTAAAGCCGGCGGCTTTTTTGGCTTCCAGCGCGGCCTTGCCGATAAAATTCTCTTTGGCAAGTTTCACGACCCAGCCGCAGTTGGCTTCGTACGGGGTTTTGGTTTGGTCCGCATCCGCCCCGTTTAACAGGTATCCCGCTTCCAAACGTAGCACGTCGCGCGCGCCTAAACCGCACGGTTTGACGCCCAATTTCACCAGCGTATTCCATAGTGCTTCAATTTGCCCGTTGGGCAGCATAATTTCTACGCCATCCTCGCCAGTGTATCCGGTACGGGTGACGTAGCCCTTGGCGCCAAAAAGTTCAATTTGTTTAATGTGAAAGCGCGGCAAATCTACTACGCCGGGCAAAATTTTATCCGCCACGCCTAGCGCCGTGGGCCCCTGGAGCGCAATCATGCTCCATTGGTCGCTTTCGTTGGTAACAGTGACGTTAAAGGCTTTGGCTTGTTTGGTAAACCAAGCAAAATCTTCGTCTACACACGCGGCGTTAACCACTACTAAAAATTCTTGCAAACTTAAACAAAAGGCAATTGCGTCGTCAATAATGGTGCCTTGTTCGGTTAAAATGTGGAAATACGTTCCTTCGCTATCGCCGCTTTTGATGATGTTGCAACTGATGTATTGCAAAAAGTGCAAGGCTTGCGGACCTTTCACGCGCAGTTGGCCCATGTGGGATACATCAAACATACCGCACGCTTCGCGCACGGCCTTATGTTCGGCAATGATGCTGTCAAATTGGACGGGCAAAAACCACCCGTGGAAATCTACCATTTTCCCGCCGGCTTGTTCGCACGCGGCGCACAGGGCGGTTTTTTTGAGTTCGTGTGTCATACTGGTATTGTATAAAATTTACGCCTTTTTTTATACAATATATCTATGGCAGATACACAAACCGTAATTAGTGATGTAAAACTGTTTTTAGAACGCCTTAAAAAGGACCTCCCGGAAGTGTTTGGCCCCCAACACGCCAAAGACGAAAAAACGGGGGAACCTCAGGCGCAAGTACCGCACGACAACAAGGTACTTTATAATGGGGATTTATTCCCGGTACAAATGTACGTAACGCCGGACCAAGAACCGGGCGTAGCGTTTGACGGAAAAATTTTCCACGTGTATATGCAAACTGCGCAAGATGACCCCGCCGCCCTGGTGACCGATTGGCTGCGCAACAACGCCAAAGAAACACTCACGCAAAAAACAACCGAGTGGGCGCAAAAAATGGGCGTGGAATTTAACCAAATTTTCATCAAAGACCAGCGTACGCTGTGGGCGAGTTGTTCGGGCAAAAAAAACCTTAATTTCTCATACCGCATTGTTAAAATGCCGCAAGCCGTGCAGGATTATTTGATGATTCACGAATTGAGCCACCTTACGTATATGAATCACGGGGCCAAATACTGGGCGTTGGTAGCGCAGTTCTGCCCGGACTATAAACTGCACCGCCGTTGGCTTAACGAGAATAAAGACGCCATCTTTGCAGATGTGGAACTAACGTATCAACCGGAAAATGACGCGCCTCTTGCCAACGCAGCGCAACCTACCGAACAAACGCAAGAAGTAACCCAAACTTCCACCGATACGCCTCCCCAAGAAAACAAGTAGACTATGTACAAAACCCCCGCCTAAAAGCGGGGGTTTTGCTTGCCATACAAATCACTATTGGGCCGGGTTTTCTATTAAGGGCGGCTCGTTGCCGTTACCACCCCGGCGGAAGAACTTTTTGATGCGGCTCGTCATATTTTTGAACCCGTTTTGCGCCACACGGATCACGCTGGAATTAGCCAGCATAGCCGGCGTAAGGGCCACACTGCCCGCCATCGCACCGCTTACCAGCATCATATCCAACCCGGGCACATCCCCGGCCAAGCGCAGTAGCGGCGCACACAACGCGGCCAGCGGCATGGTGTAGTTAATAAGCAAGGCCACTTCCCGTTTGTATTGGGGGTGCAGTTTAATGATATAGTCATACATTTGGGCAAAGTAGTTACTCACCCCAAAACAGCTGATAATCGCCCCCGCTACCAAGGCCGGTAAATTCCCATGTGAGAACGCCATCGCTAACGGCCCTAAAACCGCCGTCAAGGAAGAAAGCGCATACATACTTCCTCCGCTCATACGTTGGCTTAAGAAGTTGCCCCATACACGCCAGCCAAACATAAACCCGTAAAGCAGTAACCCCACAATACCGGTAGCCGCTGTAGCGTTACCAATTAGTTCGCGCATGGCAAAGGCAAAGTTGTTGGAAAAACCCAATTCACCCAAGGTGGCTAACCACATGGCAGTCAAAGACGCAGGCAACCCCGCCATGCCGATTACATCTATCAGTTTTACATTGCGGTGTTCCAATTCATCAAACGCTTGTTGGAAAATGGCGCGGAAGGCACGGGCTTCCTCGGGGGTGCGGCCTTCTTTAAGGAGGTGTTGTTCTACTGCGTCCGTAAACTCGGCTTCATATTTACGGGTGAGGCTCTTGGGCGATTTTTTGCTCTTGCGCGCCTCCACAGAAACTAACGAAGAAATAGATTCTTTGACTTGTTTGGCAATCTCTTGCACTTGCGGATGCTCAGCGGTAATTCCTCCCAGTTCAACCGGAGCCGTATGCACGGTATTTTTCTTTCTTAAAGCCTCGGCGGCACGTTGCGCTCTTTCGGGCGTGGCTGCCAGGTGCATCGGTTGTACAAAACTACCGGGTGTAGGCGGCAACAAGCGCGGCATCGTGGCGGCCGGCGCACGTTGCGGCTGGGACGCTTTGGGAAGGTCTTGCGGTTTAATTTGAGAAACTTTAGGGAGCACTTTGCCGTGCAAATCAATGAGTTTATTGTGTAGCAGTGTTACGTTTAACGGAAACGAATCACGATACGGAATTTTATGGACTTTGTATAACGTAAGTAAACTAAACGCGGTATAGGGTACATAACTGGCAGAGAAGTCCAACCCCAAGTCTACGCCAAAGGCATGTTTGCCGATTGCGTTGGCAATCCACGGGAAGGACAAGAAGACAGCCGTACCTAAGTTCTTAAACATAGCGGCTTTTTGCAACAGGATAACGTCTTTTAATGATTTCCCGTCTTTTTTGGTAAAAATTTCTTTAGTCCGTTTAACTAAGTGTTTTGCGTTTAACGGCGCCGTGGCCTCTAGCCCTGCCTTAGCCGCCTTGGAAGCCTTGACGGGCGGGATAATCCCTCTATTGGCATAAATCAGCAAATTCTGCACATACCGGGTGATACTGGTCCCCAAAGCAATCAAGGTACTGGAGGCCAAGAACGCGCTGAGTTGGGCGGTGCTCATCACTTCCCCGCCTACACGGCCGGAAAGGCCGCTTAATAGAGCCACGATACCGCCGGCCGCCAAAGACGCCACCCCAAAGCGGTACACGCGCACTTCTCCAAAGCGTTTTAAGAGCGGGTGAATCACCCCCATCAACGCCGGCAATACGTTATTGATCCCCATCATCACGTAGGTAGATTCTGTTTCCCCGAGGGTGGACATCTCGTGCAAAACGGGAGAAACGGTTTTGCCTAACCCAGGCTGGATACAGGGAACCATGTACGTCAGCGGCGGCATTTTATCCTTGGTAGCAAATACCCCTAAGGAAAAATGGGTTTGCGGATGCGCGGCTAAAATTTTGGCCCAATGCTGACTTTCTTCTTTGGGTAAGCGGATAAAAGCGTTTTCTAAAATTTTCTTTTCACCGGTTTCCTTGTCAAAGAAATAGATTGTTTCCCCATCTACCACCAACATCCCTTTTTCGGCTTGGGCACTTTTCATATTCAGCAGTTTCAGGTCTACTTCCGCTATGGCGAAAATCTCGGTTACATTTCCCCCTTCTCCCTTTTTATAGATAGGGAGAGAAACAGTCTTGCGGGGGCTGGCACTCTGTTGGATTTTAATACGTAGCGGGCGAGATAAACCCAACTCGCTGATTCCATCTAACAGCACGCCAAATTCACCGTTTGCATTAGAGAGCACAAAATAGAAGTGGTCCGGGCGTTTAGACGGTAAGGTTTGGTTACGCAGTTCAAACACGTGGGCATTATCCAAGGCCAAGCGGTTATATTCCGCGGAGAAATTTTTGAGGGTGGAACTAATGGTTAAATCTACATGGTGTAAAATATGTTCTACTTTATCGGCATCTTCTACCGTAAATTGGAACCCTTCGGCCCCGACGGTCACTAAGCCTTCTTCTTTACCGACAATTTCATAATCTTCGCCCACCTCGGCCAACACCGTTTCTTCGGTGCGTTGGTAAATGGGGTTTACATTATTATCATGAAGTCCCGGTTCCTCATACGGGGCAGATTCGCTTTTTTTCTTGCCAAACCGTTCGCGCACGCGTTTAATCAATTTGCCGGCGGAATCTATAAAGGCAAACACGGGGAACCCACTGTATAAAACACGGCTGTTAGACGGTTTTTGACGGGCAACGGTAGGTTGTGCCGGGGTAGCCGGACGCGGGGCTTGTTGTGCCACCGCCCCTTGCGTACCTTGTACTACTGAGGTATTTTCAGCAGGAAGAGAGGAACCTTCGGTTCTGGGTTGGGAAATCGAAGCCTCAGTGACCTCTTGTGTTCCCTGAGCCAAGGACGTTTTAGCCGCTGAAGTAGCCGGGGTTGCGGCTTGCGGTGCCACGGGTGCGTTTTCTTGTTTGGGTAACGCCGCCCGGGCTTCTTGTTCGCCCAAGTTCATCCAGCGTTCGGTGGCCTGCAAAGAAGCGTCCGCATGGATTGCGTTAAGCGGGCAATCTTCTTCTAAAAAGGATACCCAAGCCGGGTCCACCGCGCGGGCGGTGCGGCCTTGCAAAGTAGCAGGAACTTCTACCGGTAATTCGTGTCCCTTTATATATTGTGCCATGCCGGACAAGACCGGATTTTCGGCATTATCCCGTAGCAACTTGCCTAATTCTTCATAGGCTTGCATGCGCAGTAAACCACGTGCTGTAATCAAAGTGGCGGTATCTGCAAATACAGTACCTTGCGCTTGCTTATAAAAATCTAATAATACGGGGGCTTGCTCACGCGTGCCTACCAACCCCAACGCGCTGGCATCGGCTAACGCATGTTGCGCTTGTTGTATGGCTTGTTGCGCTATCTGTTGGCGGTTCCCGGAAGATAAGAAATTTTCAAATTGGGTTTGCGAAACTTCCGAAATGGCGCGGATGTCTTTTAATTGCGAACTGTAAAACGACCCCGCTGTGGCACGTTGGGCCGGGCTCACGGCATCCGGGATGAGGGATAAGGACACAAATTCACGACGCATTAACGAGGCACGGTCCAGCACGGGGCCCGTTAAAATATGGTTGGCCAGCCCGGAGGTTTGCCCGGTTAAAATGCGTTTCTGTAAAACAACTCTGGGCCGAGGGAGCGTACGAAGAACTTTGCTGGTAACGCGCGTGTTGAGACCTACCGAACGACGAGCAACGGAACGGGGAACTCTTTTGACCTTAACACCGCTAAAAGAGGGGGTGACACTACTCATCAAGATACTTACACTAAGTATAATAGAAAGTAATTGTTTCATAGCAGCTCCTTACCTAGATTATGAAAATTTTGGCAAGCAAACGAAAGGGCCAAAAGACCTAGATGAGTGGTACTTTTGGCCCTAGATTTAGCAAAGGGATTGGTACAATCCGGGAACATAGAACAAGCCCCCGCCTGTGGGTGGTTACCATACATAGTTATTAAAGGGGGAAAATGAGAGAAAAGAAGATCTGCCCACGACATATGCACTTGCTTTTGCCGGGGAGAGCACAAACACGCGAATTGGTTGGTGTCGTACTGAAACATAACAATTTAACCTTCTCCATCCATATCCTATGAAATTTCGTACAACTACGCAAAAGAAAAAAGACCTATTCAAAAAATAGGTCTTTTGGATTAGACACATTTTCTTCAAAATTAGGCACGTTGAAAGAAGCCTAAAATTATGTAGAATAAAAGCGTAGTATTAAAATTTGAATTGTTTTTGGAATCGTATGTAAGAATACGAAGGGCCTTTGAACAAGGCATCTTGTGACGCCAAAAACAGCCAATGAGGGATATTGTAAAAGGACTAATTACCCTTTTATAATACCCCGAATATCTGCCCCTTATAGGGCAGATTACGGCTGTTATATTTATACCTGTCACAAGATTATAGATATGCCAGCCGTTTTTGCATACATTTTCCAAAACATTAGGGAGAATGTATGGCCAACAAACTACTTCTTTTGGCACGAAAGTCAAAAAAGGATGAACTATATACCCAATTGACTGACATTGAAAAAGAAATGCGCCACTATACAGCTCATTTCAAAGGCAAAACCGTTCTGTGCAACTGTGACGACCCGCGCGTGAGCAATTTCTTTCACTATTTTGCTTACAACTTTGAACGCTTGAGGCTTAAAAAACTAATTACCACTTGCTACAAAAACCAAGAACGTGATTTATTTTCTCGCCACGATAGCGAACGTGCCATTTACTTAGAATTTACCGGCTGTAAACACCGCTACGACAGCGTTCCCACACCGGAGGATATTGGTATTAAGTATTTGAAAGGTGACGGTGATTTTAGGAGTGAAGAATGTATTAAACTCTTAAAGCAGGCCGATATTGTGGTTACCAACCCGCCATTTAGTCTGTTCCGGGAATACGTGGCACAACTCATAGAATATAATAAAAAATTTATTATCCTAGGCAATCAAAACGCCATTACCTATAAAGAAATTTTCAAGCTTATCAAAGAAAACAAAATCTGGTTGGGTGCCAGTATTCACAGCGGAGATCGGGAATTTCAAATTCCTGAAGATTACCCCATTACAGCAGCTAGTTCTCGCATAGATGAGAACGGAAATAAGTTTATTCGAGTAAAAGGGGTTCGTTGGTGGACCAACTTAGATTATCCCCAACGCCACGAACCGCTTATCCTATACAAAAAATACAATTCACAAGATTATCCTAAATACGATAATTACAATGCTATCAATGTGGATAAAACAGCCGATATTCCTTGTGATTATGATGGTATTATGGAGGTTCCTATTACTTTTTTGGATAAATATAGTGAAGAGCAGTTTGACCTGTTAGGAATTATGAATAGCGGGGAGGAGAACCCTGGAATTCGTTATCCAAATACGCCCCACGGAAGACCTATTGTTAATGGAGTAGAAAAATATTTACGTATTTTAATTCGTCGTAAGAAACAAACAAATGGCTACCCTAAAGGAGAAGAATTATGAAGATAAATTTGCACAAAATAACAGTCAAAGAGGTTGTAAACGGATACATTAACAATGAAGAAGAGGGCGTATTGGGTTATGGGGGAAAACTAAATATCCGCCCCAAATACCAGCGCGAGTTTGTTTACAAGGATGCCCAACGTAATGCCGTTATAACTACCTTGCAAAAGGGGTTCCCGTTAAATGTAATGTATTGGGTAAAAAATGAAGACTCCTACGAGGTCCTTGACGGGCAACAGCGCACCCTTTCCATTTGCGATTATGTCCATAGCAATTTTTCCATGGATCACAAATATTTTCACAATTTAACGCAGACAGAAAAAGAGCAAATTTTAAACTATCCCCTCATGATTTACATTTGCGAAGGAAACGATAAAGAGAAACTAGATTGGTTCAAAACTATTAATATTGCGGGCGAAAAATTAACAGATCAAGAGTTGCGTAACGCCACCTATACCGGCCCCTGGTTAACGGATGCCAAACGATATTTCAGCAAAACCGGATGCGCCGCCCACGGCCTAGCCAGCGACTACTTGTCCGGCTCTGCCATCCGCCAGGATTATTTGGAAACCGCCCTCTCGTGGATAAGCAAGGGGAATATAGAAGAATATATGGCTACCCACCAACACGATCCAAATGCTTCCGCGCTATGGCTATACTTTCAACAGGTAATTAACTGGGTAAAAGTTACGTTCCCGCACTACCGCAAGGAAATGAAGGCAATAGCGTGGGGCCCTTTATTTGACCAATATAAGGATGCCCCCCTAGATGCCCATAGCCTAGAAAAAGAAATAACACGCCTTATGCAAGATGATGACGTAACTAGCAAAAAAGGCATTTATATGTATGTTCTTACACGCGACGAAAAACATCTAAACATCCGCGCTTTTACCGCCAGCGAGAAACGTCAAGCCTATGAAAGGCAGAAAGGAATTTGCGCACACTGTAAGAAAGAATTTCAACTTGAGCAAATGGAAGCGGACCACATCACCCCTTGGCATGCAGGCGGCAAGACCAAATTGGAAAATTGCCAAATGCTTTGCAAGGAGTGCAACCGGCGAAAAAGCGGAAAATGAGCATTACTTTTTAAGGGCACGCGCTACGCAGGCAGGCACCCAAGTGGAGACATCCGCCCCCACAGCCGCCGCCTCTTTGATGGCGGAAGAACTGATAAACTGGTATTTTTCGTCCGCAGGCAAAAAAACCGTTTCCAGTTCCGGGTAAAGCGATTTATTAAAATAGGCTTGGGTACGTTCGTGGTTCCAATCGTGCGCGGCGCGCAACCCACGCACCACGGTCGTATAACCGTGAGCACGCATATAATCGGCCAGCAGTCCTTGCGCGGCGTCCACTGTAATATGGGGTTGCCCAGCCAAAGCCTCTTGTAAAAACGCTACCCGCTCTTGCACCGAAAATCGCCCCTGTTTATTCCCGTTATGGCAAACCACTACCACTACGCTGCCAAACACAGCACAAGCCCGTTTAATTAACTCAATATGTCCGTTTGTAACCGGATCAAAACTCCCCGAAAAAACAACTGGTTTCATAGTGCATCCCCTATACTTCGTATTTCTATTATGGTATCATAATTTTATGATAAAAAACCCATTTTCTGATGAAATTTACTTAAAACGTACGCACGCACACACGCCCGATTTGCGCGACGAATATTTCCGCGATCAAACTAAAATTATTCACTCGTTACCTTTTAGACGCTTAAAACATAAAGCGCAAGTTTTTTTTGCCCCTAAAAACGACCACATCTGTACCCGCATTGAACACGTGTTGCACGTGGCTACCATTGCCGCTACCATTTGCCGCGGCCTTAATAAAAGCGGGAATTGGGAACTAAGCGAAGATATGGCCTACGCCATCGGCTTGGGCCACGACATTGGCCACGCCCCGTTTGGGCATGAGGGCGAACGTGCGATTGATGCCTGCTTAAAACCCAGCGGCAAACGCTTTTTGCACGAACTTAACAGTTACCGCGTGGTGGAACATTTAGCCAACTACGGCGAAGGACTTAACTTAACTTTTGCCGTGAAAGACGGAATCATCTGCCACTGCGGGGAAGATTTTGCCAACAATGCGCTACGCCCCGCCCAGACCCCCAACGATTTGGAAACCATTACCGGCCGCACGCAAATGCCTTCCACCTACGAAGGCTGTATTGTACGTTTGGCCGACAAAATAGCCTACTTCGGGCGGGATATTGAAGATGCCATGAAGGCTGAACTAATTACCCAGCAAGACATCCCACAAGAAATCCGCAAAGAGGTGGGTACTTCCAACGGGGAAATTATTAACACCCTCACGCTGGACCTGATTGATAATTCCAAAGATAAAGATTGTATTGGCTTTTCACCGGAAAAATTCCAACTGATTTCCCAATTGCGTGATTTTAATTATGCGCGCATCTACTGCAGCCCGGTCATGCTCAAACGCAAAGAGATGATTGCCAAATGTGTGCGGGATGTATTTGATTATTTTCGCACCTTGTTTGCCCAACACGCCTTTGATTACGAGGCCTACGCCCAGGAACTCACCCAAGCGGCGCGCGGATTTGGCAATTACATGAAATCTATGCGTAATTTCTATCCGGAAGATCCGGCCGAAATTGATACCATTATTGCCGATTATATTTCCGGTATGACCGATTCCTTTGCCCTGGACATCATGCAAGAAGTTTTACTGCCCAGCACCGTACGTTTTGTGTAAATCAATCGTCGTTACTACAAAAAAGGTCCTAGAAAATTTCTAGGACCTTTTTTCAATACATATAGGCCCTTAGTCCCTCGTTTTATCAGCCACGGACCGCCATACTAAAGAAAGGAGCCTATTATGAATAAAATTTTTACTATTTTTGTACTGACCTTTCTTTCCTTGTGTGCTATACGCGTAGCACAGGCAGAGCCGTTGGCCTCTCAACGGGTTGCCAACCGGGTGGAAAGCGTGGTAACCGGCCAACAATTAACTGCAACCAACGCCTTTGGCACGCCCTTAATTATGGAATTGGCGCGCAAAGGGGATATTGAAACGTTGCGGACTTTAGCCCAAGCCACCCCTGACAAAAGTTTTTTAGATGCACACGATAAATACAATAACAACTTGTTCCACGTGGCCAAGGATGCACGCACCGTGCAGTTTATTTCGGCCTTGATTCGCCAAGCGGACGGGGCCAAAGCCTACCAACGCCTTACTAAAATGACAAACCAGCGCAATACCCTTGACGAAACGCCCTTATTGGCACAAATCAATGCCGGGCATACGGATACGTTCTATCTTTTGTATAGAAGTTCTACGCTCAAACAAAAAAATGATGAGTTCAAAAATCACTTGGCCCGTATACAAGGGAGTGACCCGCGCATGGTGCAACGCCATAAAGAAATCTATTGCAAACAAATCCGCCAGTTATCTTCCGCCAACGGGCTGACGCTTTTGCAAGCGGCCCGGGCGCAAATTACCTACAACAGCCAAATGGCTCCCCTGGCACAACAAATTGCACAGGCAATCCCGTGTTTGGCGCAAGACTAAATTTACCCAAGTAAAAAGGCCCTGCTTAAAGCAGGGCCTTTTTTATAAGATTTTTTATTTTACTACAAACCCCAGTTTAGTAAAATCTTCTCCGTCCGAACCGTTTGGACACGCGCCCACTTTTACCGTGGCGCGGCTTTCAAAAAGGGCTTTGTAATATTTAACGGGCATCTGCCCAAGCACTACCGGGAAGGCTCCTTCCGTTTTGTAGAATAATAAATAGGAGTTATCTCCGCGCGCCAATGCCCCCAACGCGGCGTTCACCTGTGCCAGCGCCACAAAGGAAAGGTTTTTCTCCCCTTCCGCCTTCATGATACAAAGCGGCCCCAGCAACTCGGCATTTACATCCACATCTACCCGGCAGGTGGGCACTTGTTTTCCTGTCCACTCCAAGCCATAATCGGCCACATGTTGGGCCGGGGCATCTTGCAAGATGCCTACATGGTCCTTTTCAAATTTTTTATCTTTCAGTTGCAACACCACGCCTTGTTCATTTGTGCGATAGTACCGAGTGGTCTGCGGCCCCTTTGAAAACACGCACCACGGGTCCTTGCAGGTAGGATACGATTGCGGGTAACGATTGGCACTGTCGCGCAGGCCCTTGTCTTCAATACGCGCTTGCAGAAATCCCCCCTGCGAGAGATAGCAATAACCTAATTTGCCTTTAGAAGTATGTTCTAAAACCGGCAAGCAACATACTTCCGACGATACAGCCTGGTTTACAGTAGATTCTACCGCAGAGGCCAAACCTTTCGCTACCCCTATACGCGCACTTAAGGCCAATAATAACATACAAAATGCTAAACGTTTCATAATTTCCTCCGGCACTCAATAGATAATATATATAGTATAAGACTTTTCTTCAAAAAAACAAGGGGTTAGGCCCCGATGGCTTGCTTTACATCTACTCCCATAGAAGTAGGCATCCCGGAAGCATTGACGCACACCAGCGTGGTTTTGCCTTTGGTGCAAAGCCGCCCGTTTTGGTTGGTAATTGTGTTTTCAAACACAATTTTAATATCCGAAATTTCCACCACTTTGGTATCTACGGTTATTACATCTGCGTAGCGTACGGGATATTTGTATTCCACCTCTTGCCGGGCCACCACAAAGTATTTGCCTTGTTGCATCAACGCGGGCACGCTATAGCCTTTTTGCTGCATATATAAGGTACGGGCCTCTTCAAAATACTTGAGGTAGTTGCCGTAATAGACTACATTTCCGCAATCGGTATCATGATAAAAAATAGTTTTTTGCATAAAGTTCCCCTTTTAGTGTCCTGCGAGATTTCATATAATAAATTATACTTATTTGCTAGGGTAACGACTATGAAAACCGAAGAAATTATAGACCGTTTACGTCATCCGCACAAGTATTACAAAAAATCGGCGGCCAAAAATGCGTCCGCTCAAGCCGATGCAACGCACGGACGCACGACAAGAGACTCTTCTTTACCCAGTTGGGTCGTTCCTTCGTTGGCAGCCTGCATTTTGGTTATCGTTTTTGTGACGTGGTTATTTGTGCTTAATGCTAAAAATAAGGCTGACAATTTGACCCAGGCCCTAGAACCCAAACAAATTGAGGGGCTAACCTACGAAGCGGCCGACTTTAACCCCAGCAAAAATGTAACGTATGTGCAAATTAACGAAGGGTCCGACCGTAACGTAGCAGTAGATACATTAGGAACTACGCTGCCTATTATCAGCCGGTACAATTACCAATCCATGACACCCAATAATTATAAAATTATCGGCATGGCGCCCTGGGCACTGACCGAGAACTTTTCCGCCAACACCCAAGACCCGCAGATTATTCAATATTTGCTCAACCGCCCCGAAGTAGGGGAAGCGTTTATTGCACGCCCGGACGTGGCCCCGCTGTTGGAAGATCCGCAACTGTTGGCGGCCTTAGCGCAGGATCACGCCACCTTAAATGAATTTTTTAACAGTGATGTGATTAGCCAACTGCTGGCCAACGAACAAATGGTCCGCGTAATTGGCAAAAGCCGCTTTATGAGCCACCTGCTTATTAGCAAAGCGGTAAAATATTACCGGGACCGGCCGCAAGAAGCAGTTAAACTCATTGACGCAAGCCCCACTTTGCGCGCGCTTAAACAAAACCCCGGAGTCCGCCAAGCCGTAGAGGAAAACCACTACCTAAAACCCATTGTGCAACAATTATTGGGGGCCGCTCCGGCAGCCAAGTAGCAAAATAATACTTGTACAAACGGCACAAAATTGCTATACTATAGAAGTAGTAAGAATCGTTTTTGCGGGCGTGGTTCAATGGTAGAACGCGACCTTGCCAAGGTTGAGACGAGAGTTCGATTCTCTTCGCCCGCTCCATTTAGCAAACCCCCTCTATTGAGGGGGTTTTAATTTTTCTATCTGTTGTTAAACGATTTTTTCTTGCGAGGATTTGGCTTTTTCCAATTCTTTGTCAATGCGCGTTGTTACTTTGCGCAGCACACTTTGCGCATTTTTCTTCCACTCTTTGAGTTCGCGCAGTTCACGCTGCAACTCTTTTAACTGCAAGCGGTCCTCTTCCAATATGCGCAGACGGTTTTTAAGTGTGGCATTTTCACCCGTCAGTTCTTTTTGACGGGCAAGTGTCTGCGTAATTAAGAGTTCCAACTGCTTGAGTTTATCTTGCATTAGCGAAGTTCCGCCCCCACCTGTGCTTTGAGTTGGTCCACAAGGCGGTTAAAGGCCTGATCTATTTCTTTGTCCTTTAGTGTACCGTCTTTTTTACTAAAGGCCAAACTAAACGTAACGCTCTTTTTGCCTTGCGGCAAGTGTTCACCTTGATAGACGTCAATCAAGTGGTAAGCCAGTTCTACATCCAGCGGCGTTTTATCCAGTGCGCTGGTAATTTGCGCATACGTGGTGTCACTAGGAAGCACTACAGACAAATCACGCAAAGAGGGCGGAAACACAGCCACGTCTTGCGCGGGCTTAAAGTCGCGCGCGGAATAATTTTTTTCAATTTGTTTGGTGGCAAATTCAAAGGCCCACACGTCTGCATTTTTAATGCCAAAGGCCTTAAGCGTAAGCGGGTGCAACGCCCCAAACACGCCAATTACTTTACCGCCTTGCAAAATATCCATGCTGATTTTCGGGTGCATATATACCGGCACGTTTTTAGACGGAGCAACCGTTACATCCGCCTTAGCCAGCACGGTTTGCATCAGTCCTTTGAGCCAATAAAAATCTACTGGGCGCTCGGGCAAACCGAAAAATTTATCTTCTTCTAAATTTCCCGTTAACACACCCGCTACCGTGTAGTTTTCCACCGGGAATCCCTTCATGTTTTGGAAAGTTTTGCTGGCTTCAAACAATTTCAAATTAGCGTTACCAAAACGCAAATTGCTCTCTACATTTTTGATAAGCGACGGCAGTAGCGTAGGGCGCAAATAATCCCACCCTTGCGCCAACGCATTTTTTACGCGGATACAAAACTTTGGGTCCGCCCCCATGGTTTTGAGGTCCGCTTCACCCACGAAGTCAATATTTTTGCACTCGCAAAAACCGGCCCCGATAAGCGCGTTGGCGTAGATTTTACCCAAGTCAATGCCTTTAGGGTTATCGGCAAAAGTTACATGTGCGCGCGTAGCGGACACCGGGATATTGTCATATCCGGCGAAGCGGGCGGCTTCTTCGGCTAAGTCCCATTTGTGGTTCAAGTCGCGCCGGTGGGTGGGAGCCTTAAACTTCCACACGCTCCCGCTGGCATCAAACTGAGCCGCCAGGCGTGCAAAAATATCTTTGAGTTTTTCATCCGGAATATTGGCCCCTAAAATTGCGTTAATTTGCGCCGGGGTAAATTCCACAATTTTATTTTCAAATTTTTGCGGATAAACGTCGTTAATTTCGCTCGCGGTTCCGCCGCAAATTTGTACAAACAGTTCACTGGCACGGCGCATGGCCAACATCGCCCCTTCAATATCCGTGCCACGTTCAAAACGTTGGGAAGAATCGGACGAAATAGCAAACTTTTTGACAGTCTTATTGATGGTAGGCGGATTGAAGTACGCGGCTTCAATAAAAATATCTTGCGTGTCTTCTTTAATGCCGCTCTCTTGCCCGCCCATAATACCGGCCAAGGCCGTGGCCTTTTTTTCATCGGCAATGAGCAGACAATTTTCGGTCAGTTCCAGTTCGCGCCCGCCAAGCACGGTAAATTTTTCACCCGCGGCGGCATTACGAACAATCACTTTACTCCCTTCCACTTCGCGCAAATCAAACGCGTGAAGCGGGTTGCCCAGTTCAAACATTACATAGTTGGTGACATCCACCAAAGCGTTTTTGGGGTTGAGGCCCATGGCCGCCAAGCGTTCCTTCATCCACTCGGGCGACTCGGCATTTTTCACGCCGCGGATAATACGCCCGATATAGCGGCCGCACCCTTCGGCATTTTGAATTTCCACGTCTAAGGCTTTGCCTTGCCCGGGAATATCTTTAATTTCCGGCAATTTTACCGGCTTATTAAGTAAAACGCCCAACTCGCGTGCTACCCCTAAATGAGACAGCAAATCCGGGCGGTTAGACGTAATTTCCAATTCAAAAACAGTATCGGCCTTGCCGTATAACGTAGACACATCTGTTCCTAACGGGAGATTTTCATCCAGCACCAAAATACCGTGTGCGCGGGTGTGTGTAAGGCCTAATTCATCAGACGAACAAATCATCCCTTCTGATTCTACGCCGCGAATCACAGCCGGCTTCATCACAATTTTGCCTAGCCGCGCGCCTACGCGGGCCAAAGGCACTTTTTGCCCTACAGCCACGTTGGGAGCCCCGCAAACTACACGCTGGGTAACTCCGTTGCCGCGGTCCAAGGTGACCAAGTGCAAATGGTCGGAATTGGGGTGATTATCAATTTGAATAATTTGCGCTACGTGTACGCCTTCAAAATCGGCCCCGGTTTTTTCAATAGAGGCTACTTCAATACCCAGATCGGTCAATTTTTTGGCCAGTTCTTCGGGGGCTAAGTCCAACTCAATAAAATCTTTTAACCAAGAATATAGAATTTTCATAGTTCGTCCTAAAATTGTTTAAGTAAGCGCACGTCATTTTCGTAGAAGGCGCGGATGTCTTTGATGTTAAGCATCATCATGGCCAAGCGTTCTACGCCCATGCCAAACGCATAGCCGCTAAATTCGTTGGGGTCAATGCCGCAATTTTTAAGCACGTTGGGGTGAACAACTCCGGCACCCAACATTTCAATCCAGCCGTTGCCTTTGCAAACATTGCATCCTTTCCCTTGGCAGAACACGCATTTTACATCTACCTCTACGCTGGGTTCCGTAAACGGGAAGAAGGACGGGCGGAACCGGATTTCGGCCTTATCGCCAAACAAGCCTTTCATAAAGGCCGTGAGGTCACTTTTGAGATCGGCTAAACTGACGTTTTTATCCACATACAAGCCCTCAATTTGGTGGAACACGGGGCTGTGGGTAGCATCTAAACTATCGTTGCGGAACACGCGCCCCGGTGCCATAATGCGCAGTGGCGGTTTGTGTTTTTCCATATACCGGCTCTGCACGTTAGACGTGTGGGAACGCAACACCAGCGGCGCCTTGGTATCCACAAAAAACGTATCTTGCGCGTCACGCGCCGGGTGGTGCAAAGGCACATTTAACAAATCAAAGTTATGTTTTTCGTCTTCCACCCACGGACCTTCCGCCCACTCAAAACCCAAGCGGGAAAGAATCGTGGTCATGCGGTCCTGTGCTACGGAAAGCGGGTGATGGTGTCCGCACGCCACCGGGTAACCGGGGAGCGTTAAGTCTATATTGGTTTTGTTAAGTTCGTCGTTAATTTCTTTAGCGGCAAAGAAGGCGGCTTTGTCATCTAATACGGCGGTCAAGTCTGCCTTCAAGGCGTTACCTATTGGGCCGGCTTGTTTTTTATCTTCAATAGAAAAATCTTTAAGGGATTTGAGTAAATCCGTCAGCGCGCCTTTGCGGCCTAGCGCGGCCACACGCAAATCTTCCACTTCAGCGGCTGTTTGCGCGGCGTTAATTTTGGTTTTGTATTCTTGTGCAATGGTGTCGCACGCGGTTTTAAATTCTAAAATAGTCATAGTAACATTATAGTATTTTTAGGACGCGTACGCATCAAATATCACACCGATCGGGGATAACAAATAAAAATCCCCGGGGTTCCGGGGATTTTAAGGTATAAGCCGGCAAATGGTTATTGGAACGAAAATTGGCCGGTTGTAGAATCAAAAGACCGATTTGTTAAAGAAGCGCATACCCTATAAGACATATTGTCTGGATCAGAAGAACTGGCCCCACAGAACGCCTTAGCCGCCAAGTCTCTATCCGCCGTGTGGTCTAAATAAATGATATAAGAAACCATAGTTTGTTCATTTTGGCTAAAGACTGCCATTACAAACGGGTTGCCGCCATTAGGCTGATAGGAAAGCAAACTGCCTTTCCCATCTGTGCAAGTTGCACCCTCGCAGCGGAACCCCTTGGGGAAAAAGGAAAGTTCTTGGAAAGAAGCAGCATATTCTCGGCCGGTGTACCAAAATGCTTCTTGCGCATTTTTTAGGGTCCTAACCGTAGGCATAAGTTTAGTAATGCGCGCCTTAAAAACCGCTTGCTGATATTGCGGAAGCGCAATAGAGGCCAAAATCCCGATAATTACCACCACTACCAACAGTTCAATTAACGTAAACCCTTTTCTTTGATTATTCATACGTATCCTCGTGTCTTGACTATGTGCAAGAAAAATTAAATCGTATCTATAGTATAATAAAAAACTTGCAGAAAATAAAGTACAATAGGTATATGCCTAAAGACATTGTGCAAGTAGAAATCAAACGTATCCCGCTGGAGGTGGAAAATTCCGGTCTGGGCGGGATGGAACTGACTGAACTGGCCGCCCAGGTGGAAGCCTATATGCAAAACCTACAAGCCGAGGGCGAAATTGACACGCTCAAACAAGCGCTCTATGCGGCGTTGCACTTTGCCAGCCAGGCCTATCTTAAAAGCCAAAACGAAGGCGGCAAACGCCAAGAAGAACAAAACCGGCTTGATGAACTGATCTTAAAATTAAAAGCCGCGCAAGAAAAATGACCGATAGTTCCATGCCCTTAGCCGCGCGTCAAGCGCCTAAAAAACTAGAAGATTTTGCCGGGCAGCCACACCTGCTAGGCCCGGGTAAAATGTTGCGCCGGTTATTAGAGGCAGACATGATTAAATCGGCCGTATTTTTCGGCCCGCCCGGTTGCGGCAAAACCGCTACTGCGCGTTATATTGCCTCGCGCACACAATCTTATACGGTGGAATTAAACGCCGCCGCCGCGGGCGTGGCAGACCTTAAAAAGGTGTTGGCCGAAGCCAAAGAACGTGCGATGACACCCTCCTTTGACCAGCGGCGCACGCTAGTCATTTTGGACGAAATTCACCACTTTAACAAAACCCAGCAAGATGTGCTTTTGCCCTCTGTAGAGCGCGGGGATATTATTTTGATTGGCATTACGACGGAAAACCCGTATTTTTACATTAACAATGCGCTTCTCTCGCGCTTTTCCGTATTTGAATTTAAGCCGCTTGGCGATAAAGATTTGCTTAAAATTTTAACGCGCGCGGCCGAAACAGAAAATGCCCAAATTGATAACGACGCGGCCGATTTTTTCATTACCCAAGCCAATGGCGACAGCCGCAAAATGCTAAACGCCGCAGAACTTGCCTTTGTTACCACCGCGCCCGACAAAAAAGGCAAAAAACATATCACGCTGGAAATTGCCCATGAGTGCATCCAAAAACGCCATTTGCGCTATGATAAAAAAGGCGATGATCATTATGATATTATTTCCGCCTTTATTAAATCCATGCGCGGAAGCGACCCGGATGCCACCGTCTATTGGCTGGCGCGCATGTTAGAAAGTGGGGAGGACCCACGCTTTATTGCACGGCGTATTTTAATCTGTGCGTGCGAAGATGTGGGGCTCGCAGAGCCTTACGCCATTATGATTGCGCAAGCCGCCTTTGCCGCCGCCGAAGAACTGGGCATGCCGGAAGTACGCATCCCACTGGCGCACGCGGCTATTTACGTGGCATGTTGCCCCAAAAGCAATTCGGCTTACTTGGCTGTGGATAAAGCCCTTGCCGAAGTGCGCGAAGGGCGTTACCGCCCGGTGCCCGACCATTTGCGCAGCGGCATGAAAAACAAAGGCTATAAGTACGCACACGATTTCCCCAATCATTATGTAAAGCAACTTTACATGCCGAACCCCGTGAAATTTTTTGAACCGGGTGAACTGGGGCGCGAGGCCGCCCTCATCAAAAAACTCAAAGAACTCAAAGGAGAATAAATGCAGCCCGAAGCCCCCTTTAGAGGTCAAGTTTTTACCGTTACCGCTATTACCCTTGCCGTTAAACAAATGATGAGCGGCGTTTTCCGCGATATTTTTGTGGAGGGCGAGGTGAGCAATTTGCGCGAGTCCGCTAACGGACACTTGTACTTTGACTTAAAGGACCGCGAGGCGCTGTTAAGTGCGGTGATGTTCAAATGGGATGCGCGCAAATACTCGCTGGAACTGCAAGACGGTGTGCAGGTGCGCGTGTGGGGCAGTTTAGATGTTTATGCCAAATCCGGCAAGTACCAAATTGTAGTCAAAACCGTAGAAGCCCTAGCCAAAGGGAACCTGTATTTAGAATTTGAACGTCTTAAAAAGAAGTTGGAGGCCGAAGGGCTTTTTGCGCCCGAACACAAAAAAGAAATTCCCTCTTATCCGCAACGCATTGGGGTAATTACGTCGCCCACCGGGGCCGCCGTGCGGGATATTTTATCCGTCTTAAAAAGGCGTAGTCCGCACCTGGAAGTGTTTATTGCCCCCGTGTTAGTGCAAGGGGACGAAGCCGCCCCGCAAATTGCCCAAGCGATTGAAGATCTAAATAAATTTACGCCCGCTTTGGACGTGCTTTTAGTGGGGCGCGGCGGCGGAAGCATAGAAGATTTGTGGGCATTTAACGAAGAAGCAGTGGCGCGCGCTATCTTTGCAAGCAAAATCCCGGTAATTTCGTGCGTAGGGCACGAGGTAGATTTTACCATCGCGGATTTTGTAGCCGATTTGCGGGCCCCTACCCCCTCGGCCGCGGCGGAACTCGTCGTGCAAAATTCGCAAAATACGGCCCAGCATATTGCCGGGCTGCAAAAGCGGATGTTGCAGGCGGTGTCTTTATTCTACGAACGCTTTAAGAACCGCCTGGAACGGGCCCTCGGTTCTCATACGCTTAAATTCCCTGAGACGCTCACCCAAGAAAAAGAGCAAACGCTAGATGACTTATCTACCCGGCTGGGAAAAGCATGGGCCGATAAGTTAACACAGTTTTCGCACCGCTTGGACGTGGCACACCAAAAACTAACTGCGCTGGGGCCGCAAGCGGTATTAAAACGCGGATACAGTATTACACGCAAACAGGACGGCACGGTCATCAGCCGCGTAGGCCAAACGTCCCCCGGCGAAACGATTTATGTGCAAGTACAAGACGGTATGATTCATACGGAGGTAAAATAAATGCCTAAACTTTCTTTTGAAAAACAACTTTCCCGCCTGGAAGAAATTGTGGAAAAATTAGAAGCGGAAAATACCGATTTGGACGCTTCGGTAAAACTTTTTGAAGAAGGAATGACGCTTTCCAAAGAACTTTCCCAAAAATTGGAAACGGTCAAATTCAAAGTACAAGAACTTAAAAAGAAAGGGGCCCAATTTATCACCACCCCCTTTGATACCGAACTGGCCGAGGATACCGATGGCGAAGAATAAACTGCGCCTAGATATGGCACTGGTGGAACAAGGTTTTTTTGCCAGCCGCAACCGCGCCCAGGCCTCTATTATGGCGGGGGAAGTGGTGGTAAATAACGAAGTGGAAACCCGCGCCGACCGTACCATTTTGCCGGAAGATCAACTGGCCCTTAAAGAAAAATCTTGCCCGTATGTTTCGCGCGGCGGCCTCAAATTAGCCAAGGCCCTGCAACATTGGCGTATTGATTTGAAAGGAAAAATTTGTGTGGATATTGGCGTGGCTACCGGCGGATTTAGCGACTGTATGATCCAGGCCGGTGCCAAAACTGTTTACGGGATTGATGTGGGCAAAGGGCAACTGGCTGACGAAATGCGTAAAAATCCCAACTTTATTTTCAGGCCCGAAACTAACGCGCGCTATTTGACGCCTGAAATGTTTGAACAGCCTTTTGATTTTGCGGCGGTAGACGTTTCGTTCATTTCCCTCACGATGATTATGGCACCTTTGTTTGGCGTGATGGCTCCGCGCAGCGAAATTGTTTTCTTAATTAAACCGCAGTTTGAACTGACCCCCAAACAAGTGCCGCACGGTATTGTGAAAACGGATGAAAACCGTCGGGAAGCGATTGCCCGCGTGCAAGATTTTTTTGAAGAAAATTTGCGTGAAAAATATACGGCGGTTTCCGGCGACGTAATTGAATCCCCGATAAAAGGTACCCACGGCAACACCGAGTTTTTGTGGCTGGTGACTATTAACAAAAAAATCTAGTCTGTCGTTAAGCCCGTTGCAGTTTACGCACCAAATCCTTAAACACTTTGCCGCGTTCTTCGTAATCTTTGAACTGGTCAAAACTGGCACACGCCGGCGACAACAACACTACATCCCCCACGCTTGCTTGGGCCGCGGCATACGCAACGGCTTTTTCCAACGTGTCGCAACGCGTAATGGGGAACTGTCCTTTTAATTCCCGCTCAATTTTGTCCATACTTTCCCCAATACTAAGCACGCGTTTGCAGTGCTCCTGTAAGTACGGCAGCAAAACTTCGTACGAGGCCCCTTTGTCGCGCCCGCCCAAAATGAGCCATATATTGTGCCCTTTCTCAAAACTTTTTAGCGCGGTGATGGTAGAGTCCAAGTTCGTGGCTTTGGAATCGTTAATATACGTAACGCCCTTTATCTCTCCGGCAGGTTCAATACGGTGTTCAATCGGTTTGAATTGGTTAAAAACAGTTTGGATATCCTCGCTATCTACTCCGTCGGCCATAGCCATCAACGCGGCCGCCATGGAATTTTCAATATTATGTATCCCCTTTAGGTTGGGCGGAGTAAGGCGGGCCCCTTGGCTAAAAATAATTTCATCCCCGTCAAAAAATACATCCGTTTTAATCCAGTGTTTCGGCTGGGCGGAAAAAGCGAACACTTGACTGTGAATCCGCTCCGATAATTGCGCGCATAACGCATCCGCCGCGTTCAAAATAGCCACATCTTCTTCACTTTGTTCCAAAAAAATGCGCTCTTTGGATTTAATGTAGTTGGCCATACTTCCGTGGTGATCCAAATGGTCGGGTGTTACATTGAGTAGACACGCAATATTGGGCTTAAAATAGGTGCTGTCTTCCAACTGATAACTGGAAGCCTCTATCACTACCACATCACCGGGTTGTACTTGGCGCACGCATTGAGAAACGGGACAGCCGATATTACCGCACACCCACACTTGTTGGCCTTTGTTTTCTTGGGCGGCGCGTTGTTTCAAAATTTCACCCAGCAGGGCGGTAGTGGTTGTTTTGCCGTTGGTACCGGTCACCGCAAACACGCGCACATTTTTAGGCAAAAACGACAGGGCCACTTCCAATTCGCTAAATATTGGGATATGTTGCGCCTTGGCCGCTTGCAATACGTGGCTGCTGGGCAAAATACCGGGGCTTTTTACAAAAAATCCACACGTGAAAACATGCGGCGTGTGGCCCCCGGTTTCTACCTCTATATGCAACGAGGGCGTAAGTTGCGGGTTGGGGTTGGCGTCACTAATCAGCACATCCATCCCGTAAGCGGCTAACAGTTCCGCCACGGCACGGCCGCTTTTGCCGCTACCCAGCACACAGGCTTTTTGTCCTAAAAAATCGGTATAATTAAACATGTTTTCTCCGTAAAAATGCACGCACGGTTTCCTGGTCGGAAAAATGACGTTTTTCCGTGCCGATAAGTTGATAATCTTCGTGTCCTTTGCCCGCTACAATGACAATGTCATTTTTTTGCGCTTTGGCCAAGGCCGCCTCTATGGCCTGGGCCCGATCCGGCTGGACCGTATAATTGGTTTGCCCTTGCATACCGGCCAAAATATCCGCAAAGATCTGCTTGGGATCTTCGCAACGCGGGTTGTCGTTCGTTAAAAATACGTAATCGGCTTCTTCGCACGCGGTATGCCCCATCAGCGGGCGTTTGGTGCGGTCCCGCTGACCGCCACAACCAAACACTAAAAATACTTTGCCTTGCTTAAACGGGCGAATTGTATCAAAGGCACGTTGCAGCGATTCATTGGTATAGGCAAAATCCACATACGCAAAAAAATCTTGCCCTTCATCAATGCGTTCCATGCGCCCCGGCACCCCGGGCAAAGCGGCAAGGCCCCGGGCAATATCTTCCCAGCCAACCCCGTTCGTGTAAGCCGCCGCGCACGCGGCTAAAGCGTTATAGACATTGTGTTTGCCTAAGAGGTTAATTTGCATGGGGACCCCATTAACCTCAAAGGTAGTGTGGGTTAAAAATTCTTGAATATGCGTGGCGGTAAAATCAGCCGGGGTATGGAGCCCAAACGTAACTACTTTTACGCGGTCTTTGAAAGATGAAATAAGCCGCTGCCCATACGGGTCGTCCGCGTTCACAATAAGCGCGCGATTGGGTTTGGGATTATACGGATCGACCACGTTTTCAAATAGTTTTACTTTGGCCTGAAAATAGTTCTCAAAAGTTTTGTGGAAATCTAAATGGTCGCGCTGTAAATTAGTAAAAATCGCGGTGTTGTACCAAATGTTGCGCACGCGTTGCAATTCCAAGGCGTGTGAAGAAACTTCCATCACTACATCTTTGCAACCGGATTGCTTCATTTGCGCCAGCAACTTAAAAAGCGTAAGCGCGGCAGGCGTGGTATTGGGTGCCGGGCAAATAACCTGCCCGTTGGCGCGGTAATTTACAGTGCCGAAGACGCCTACGTTATGTTGGGCGGTTTGCAAAATAGATTCCAATAAATAGGCAATAGAAGTTTTCCCTTTCGTGCCCGTAATGCCGTACATACACAGAGAGTCCGAAGGGCAACCGTAAAATTCATAGGCACAGTCGGCCATGTCTTTATCAATATCCGGGGACAAATAAAAAGGGACCGGGGGTAGCACAGCCGGTTGTTGTGCGGAAACTATCAACGCGGCGCCGCGTTCTGCGGCCTGTGCCATAAACGCGTTACCATCTACATTAGCCCCTTTAAGCGCAAAAAAGATATAGCCGGGCTGCACGTCTTGCGAACGAAACGTAAGCCCCTTTACTTGAATTTGTTGCTTAGTTGCAAACGATAACACAGCACTTTTGCCCATACTGATATGGTAGCAAAATTGATATTTGCTCCAAAAGAGAAACTTGGACCTATATCATTTGTGGGTCAGGGTGGCTATTTCGGCCGCAAAATGGGCCAGATGTTCGCGGATTTGCGGCTGTTTGGTCTCTAAAAGAGGCAACAGCGTATTACGCACCCAATTACGCCGGTATGCGTCTCCAAAATTGGTTTGGTCCGTCACGTGAGTGAGTTTATTTTGCGCTAAATACGATTCCACGTCTTGGCGGGAAATACATAACAGCGGGCGCACAATCTCTACTCCCTTGCATAACGGACGGCGCAGCGGAATCCCGGCCAAACCTTGTACCTTAGTCCCGCGCAGTAAATTGAGCAAAAACGTCTCCGCCAAATCATCTGCGTGGTGACCCAGGGCCAGTTTGGTGGCCCCCCATTTTTTGGCGACTTGTTGATAGGCTCCGTAGCGTGCTTTGCGGGCGCCATGCTCGGGACTTAAATCATATTTTTGGGCTACTTTGCGGGCGTCTACTTGTTTGAGGAAAAACGGGATTTCCAGCGCGCGGCAAAGTTGCTCGCAAAAGCGGGCATCTGCCTCAGCCGCCCGGCCGCGTAGACCATGGTTCACGTGCACTGCCGCCAAGGCAAAATGTTTTTCTTTGGCTAAATACTGCAAAAAATGTAACAAACAGACCGAGTCCGCCCCGCCGGAAAGCCCGACCAGTACGCAATCTTTGCGGTCAATCAGTTGCGCCGCAAACGCGCGCATTTTAGGAAGGGTGGACGCATTAAAATTCTTTTTTGCCATATAAAAAAGTATAATAAATTAACAGGAGTTTTTTAACATGGATAAAAAAAGAATTTTAATTGTAGAAGATGAAATGAGCATCGTAGAACTGTTAAACCTGGTTCTTACGCGGGAAGGATATGAAGTAAATTACTGCCAAACCGGGCGCGATGCTATTTCTATGATGAAGGAATTTCATCCGCACTTGGTACTTTTGGATGTAATGCTCCCCGGGCTAGATGGGGCGGGCATTATTAAAATTATGGCGGAAGATGAAATGCTTTCCAACATCCCGGTATTGGTAACATCCGCGTTGGTGGAATCGGCCCATATGTTCCAACCCTATCCGCAAGTAAAAGGGTTTTGCTCTAAACCTTTTTTGCTTACGGACTTGGTAGCCAAAGTAAAAAAAGCCATTGGCGACGACCTGTAATTTACACTGCTGTAAATAGAAACCGCCCGGTAAATGCCGGGCGGTTTTATTTATCTGCAAAACAACTTTACAAGAACGCGTATTCCTTCCAAAAATTACTAAGCACCTCTTCTAAAAACAACTCTTTGCTGGTATCGCTACCTAGCAGCGTTTTTAGGCTAATGGTGGTAGATTTAAGGGACGGCGGCAAAGAGTTATTCAAATAAATCCCTGCCCCCACAAGCCACGTATTTTCCCCGGACAATTCCGTTAAAATACCGGCGCATTTTTTCCAAGTATGGTTCGCGCTATCGTACACAAAAACATCTCCCTCCTTGGAAATTTTGGTATTGAGGTTCAATACGCTTGTAATCACATCGCTAATAGCATTTGCCATGGCGTGCAATAATTTTTCTCCGGTTACTTCAAATTGCGGGTTCAAAATGAGCGTAAAATATACGCCGCCTTCCCCGGCAAAGAAAGGGTTCCCCTCGCGGTCAATCGCTTCAGTTTGTTGACAGGCCAAAACAAGCGTCCCGTCCGTTTCTTGCGTAGATAAACTACGCGCCAAGATCTGCGTGCTGGGGATTCTTTCCAGCCCAATTACTTTTTGTACAGCCTTATAGGTAATAGTTTTTTCCATACTTTGTATTATACTTATTTTAATTTCATTTGTTTCAATTCAAATAACCGGTCACGCAGTTCCGCGGCCAATTCAAAATTAAGCGCATCGGCGGCATCACGCATTTGTTGTTCCAAATCTTTCTGCAGATTTTTAATATTTTTGGCAGTCGGCACGGGCAAAGATTCACTTAAAATACCAAAGGCACTGGTTTGCGCTTGGCGTTCAAATTCCTTGAGATCCGCCTCGGTCTTTTGGATTGTTTTGGGCGTAATGTGGTGCTCTTTGTTGTACGCTTCCTGAATTTCGCGCCGACGGTTCATTTCATTAAGCGCGTATTTAATAGAGTCGGTTTTGCGGTCGGCATACAAAATTACTTCGCCCCCCACGTTACGTGCGGCACGCCCGGAAATTTGGATGAGCGTGGTGGTATTACGCAGGAATCCCTCGTTGTCGGCCCCTAAAATAGCCACCAAACCCACTTGCGGGATATCAATCCCTTCGCGAAGTAAGTTAATGCCTACCAATACATCAAATTCCCCCTGGCGAAATTGTTTTAAGATTTCTACGCGCTCTAACGATTCAATGTCGCTATGCAGATAGCGGGTTTTAATCTTTTTTTGTACAAAATACTCGCTTAAATCTTCCGCGGTTTTTTTAGTAAGTGCCAGGACTAGCGTGCGCTCTCCGCGTTTTTTGTGCTCTTCAATTTTTGTGACCAGGTGATCAATTTGCCCTTCGGTGGGGTGCAAAATTACTTTCGGGTCCACCAGCCCCGTAGGCCGGATGACCTGCTCCACAATGTTATTGCCGCATACTGTTAGTTCATACGGGCCCGGCGTGGCGGAAACAAACACGGTGGATGGGAGTAATTTTTCAAACTCGTCAAATTTAAGCGGACGGTTATCTAGCGCGGAAGGCAAACGAAAGCCGAAATCAACGAGCATTTGTTTGCGCGCGCGGTCTCCGTTAAACATCCCGCGCACCTGCGGCAGGGCCACGTGTGATTCATCCACAAACATCAAAAATTCGTCAAAGCGTTTGAAATAATCCAGCAAACACTGCGGACGCTCGCCGGCCTTTCGTCCGTCCATATAGCGCGAGTAGTTTTCAATCCCGCTGCAAAAACCCGCTTGGCGGATCATCTCCAAATCATATTCGGTACGTTGTTTAAGGCGGTAGGCTTCCATTTCTTTGCCTTGCTCTATCAACTCGGCGTGGCGTACTTCCAAATCTTTTTCAATTCGCGTGAGCGCATTTTGCGTGTCTTCCTCCGTAGCCACAAAGTGCTTGGCCGGGTAAATCCAGGCTTCGTCCAGTTCCGCCACTACATTGCCGGTAATGGGGTGAATTTCGTAGATATGGGCAATCATTTTGCCGGCAATTTCTACGCGGATTGCATTTTGCGAATAGGGTGTCATCACATCCGTAAACGGGCCACGCATGCGGAATTTGCCGGAAGAAAATTCCATCTCATCGCGCTGGTATTGGATTTTAATCAGGTGCCCGGAAAGTTGCCCGCGGGTCATCTCACCCCCTTTTTTAACGTAGATGCGCATTTCGTTAAAACTATCCGGCGAGCCTATATTATAAATGCACGAAACAGACGCCACCACAATCACATCCTTACGCATTAGTAATGACGTGGTGGCCTTTAAGCGCAACTTATCAATTTGTTCGTTGACGGCGGAGTCTTTTTCAATATAAGTATCCGTCTGCGGGATATAGGCTTCGGGCTGGTAATAGTCGTAATAAGAAATAAAATACTCAACCGCATTTTCGGGGAAGAACTGCTTAAACTCCGCATACAGTTGGGCCGCCAATACTTTGTTTGGTGACAAGATGAGCGTGGGCCGGTTTACGCGCTCAATGACATTGGCCATGGTAAACGTTTTGCCGGACCCCGTTACCCCCAACAACGTTTGCCGCGGTTCCCCGGCCAAAATCCCCTTTACCAGGGCATCAATAGCCTTGGGCTGATCGCCGGCCGGAGAAAATTGGGAAACGAGTTGAAAATGATCCATACTTATATTGTACTTAATATATGCAAAAACCCTTTGTGTTTTTTTATATACTATTTATATCTGCTTACGGGCAGATATTTTCCCGGTTAGGAGAACCAATTATTATGGAGTGGAGCGTAGTTGTAAACTCGTTCATCGGTATCATCGCCATTTTGAACCCTATCGGCAACGTCCCGATTTTTCTGGAACATGTAGAAAATGAAACCCCTAAAGTACAACGCATGGTAGCCATCCTGATGGCGTGCTCCATTTTTCTGCTCCTGCTGGTGTTCTTCCTGTTTGGCACCCGCTTACTGACTATGTTCGGTATTACCATCCCGGCGTTTAGACTGGCCGGTTCTATCGTCATTTTACGGGTGGGGCTACGCATGTTACAGGGGAAAAGCAAATTTGAAAACAGCGGCATGGAAACCGCCGCTTCCTCCGGCACGACGTTTGACCAGGCACGCAACAGTTTAAGCCATATTTTAGTACCGGTGGCCATGCCTTTGTTTATTGGCCCCGGGTCTATTACTACAGTTATTTTGTATGCCGAAAAAAGCACTACCTTGGCTACTACAATGAGTATGATTTTTGTCTTGTTTTTGAGTGCTTGTGTAGTGGGCGCCTGTTTGGTGGGTGCACGTTTTATTTTTAGCAAAATCGGCCGCAACGGAACGCAAATTGTCATCCGCTTTATGGGTATGATTTTGTGTGCGATTGCTATGCAGTTTATGATTGACGGTGTAGCGCAGTTACTGCCGGGCGTATTAAATGATACGTTTGTGCATGTACAAAATAATTAGTTCTTTATAAATAACCGTAGAAATGCTATAATAGAAGTATAATTTTTAGGGCAGTTGGCGCAGCGGTAGCGCGTCCGCCTCACACGCGGAAGGTCACAGGTTCAAATCCTGTACTGCCCACCATTTTTCTTCTTAAAACGCTTTATTTCTGCGTTGCTCGTTTAGTCGGATACCTCCACCTTCGGCGCGTTCCGCCAGTATTCCTCCTAAACTTGCGCCTAGAATTAAAGCGTTTTTCTTTGAAAAATACCCGCCACTTTCGTTCCGAGAGCCCAAAGTTTACCGGAAGGCAAATCCTGCATGCCGCTATTTAGCACCCCAAACGGGGTGCTTTTTTATCAATTTCTTCGTTGACACAAAGCGCTTTTTTGCTATACTAATAGCAAGAGGAAACTTATGAAAGATACCACTTCTAAATTCGCCCCGATTAACACGATTTGTTTAATGATTTTAGCCGCAAGTGCCTCTACGTGGGTGCTTGTGTACACCAAGTCTGTTTTGATGCCTTTTGTTATTGCCTTGTTTATTTCTATGTTGGCTAACTCGTCGGCCAACTGGCTTAACCGCCGCTGGAAAATCCCCTACACGCTGGGCATTATTCTAAACTTCGTTTTATTTATGGCGGTAATTACTATGGTGGCCTCTTTCATTTCCAGTTCTATTGAAAGTTTTGTAGCCGGCGCCGGCATTTACACCGACCGGTTAAATGACAGCGTGGACTGGATTTTGTCCAAAGCGACCAACTACCACATCAATATCAATGCGCAATTTGTAACAGATACGCTGGCCAAATTCCCGGTGTTTAACATGGTCAAAAGCGTGGGCGGGCTGATTATGTCTTTGTTTACCAATATTTTATTGGTTACTTTGTTTGTAATCTTTATTTTTATGGGTAATGCTTCTGCCGAAAAGCCGGCCCTGGTTGGTACGATCCAAAAACAAATTTCATTTTATTTGCTCGTCAAAATCGGCGTATCTATCCTGGCCGCCGTTTGTACGTGGATTGTGCTGACTTCCACCAAAACCGAACTGGCCATGATGCTGGCGGTGCTGACGTTTATCTTAAACTTTATTCCCAATATCGGGCCGTCCATTGCTACCGTGGCCCCGTTGCCGGTGTTATTTTTACAACACGGGTTTGACTGGCACATGATTCTGGTGCTTGTTTTATTAGCCGCCATGCACTTTGTAATCGGTAACATTTTAGAAACAAAATGGTTGGGCAAAGGGATGAATTTGGACCCGTTAGTGGTAGTAGCCAGTCTAATCTTTTGGGCGTTGGTTTGGGGCGTTATGGGGGCCTTGCTAGCCGTACCGCTGACCGCCATTATTAAAATGATATTTGAACGCCACGAAACGACCCAACCCATCGCACGCTTTTTAGGGGGAGGCTATTCGCTAAAATGAGTAAAAACCCCTGGTCATATATCCCCACGCTTTATTTGGCGGAAGGATTCCCGTACATTATTATCAATACGGTCTCTGTGCTGCTTTACGCGCAACTGGGGTACCCCAACGAACAAATTACTTTATGGACCGGATGGTTGTACTTGCCTTGGGTACTCAAAATGTTTTGGAGTCCCCTGGTTGATGCCCGGTCCACCAAGCGGCGCTGGCTTATTGCCGCACAAATAGCCATGAGCACCGTCCTCTTGGTAATTGCCGGACTGGTATGTTGGCACGGGCTGTCCAACGCGCCCAGCGCACAATGGGGATTTTTTACTCTTTCGTTAGTAGGGTTTTTAATTGGTGCTTTTGTATCTGCCACATTGGATATTGCCACCGACGGATACTATTTGCTGGCTTTAACCCCCAAACAACAAGGCTATTTTGTGGGAATCCGTACCATCTTCTACCGCATTGCTATGATTTTAGGCAGCGGCTTATTGGTCTCGGCCGCCGGCTACCTGACTACGCACGGCGTACCTGCCCCGTATCACTGGGTGATATTCTTTGGTGCCTTGGCCCTGTTTTTTGGTGGATGCGCCCTGTATCACGCCGCAGTGTTACCCAAACCATTAGAAGACAAACCCGCCTGCTCCAGCCGGACAACTGCCTGGAAGGAAGCCTTCTCCAGTTACTTTAAGCAAGAAAACGTCCTGTATATTTTGTTGTTTATTTTGCTCTACCGCTTTGGGGAAGCGTTACTGGAAAAAATTGTTCCGCTTTTCTTATTAAAACCGGTGGCGGACGGCGCGCTGGGGATTTCCATGCAGGACTATGGCCTTATCAAAGGAACCCTGGGGTTAGGGGCCATTATTGCCGGCAATTTATTGGGCGGTTGGTTGCTGGGGAAATACGGTTTTAGAAAGTGCATTTGGCCTTTTGCGGTGGCCCTTGTACTACCGAATATCTTTTATGTGTATTTAGCCAACGTGCCGGCCGGGTTAGGTTGGGTAGCCACGCTCATTACCGTAGAAAATTTTGGCTATGGGTTGGCTATGATGGCCTTGACGGTATTTATTATGTACGTATCTTGCGGCAAATACAAAACGTCCCATTACGCCATTTCTACCGGCATTATGGCGCTAGGGATGATGGTTCCCTCTATGTTATCAGGCAAAATGCAGGCGGCCCTGGGTTATGCCCAATTCTTTTGGGTAGCCTTTTTGATTAGTTTAATAACCTTTGCCATTGTCCCGTTAAGTTTTAAGATTAGCGCCATTGAAGCCGCCGAAAAAGCACGCAAGGAATAATTATGAAAAATACACTCCCCGCTACCGAACAAATCAATCCGCGTTCCCAAGGGTTGGACCGCAAAACCCCACTAGGATTGGCCCGGGTTTTTAATGCTGAAGATTTTAATGCCGCCCGCGCTGTAAAAAGCGCCCATAAAGAAATTGCCGCGGTTATTGTGATGGCGGCCCAAGCGTATGCCCGCGGGAAAAAAATCATTTTTATCGGGGCAGGCACCAGCGGACGACTGGGTATTTTAGAAGCGGTAGAGTGCGTACCTACTTTTGGTACCAAACCCGCTCAAATTATCGGCTTAATTGCCGGCGGAAAAAAAGCCGTGTTTCGCTCGCAAGAAGGAGCAGAAGATAACGCAACGCACGGCGCCCAAGAAATTGCCCAACACGCTCACCCCGACGATTTGGTAATCGGCTTAGCCGCCAGCGGCAACACTCCGTATGTACAGGGTGCCTTGCAAAAAGCCCGGCAACTGGGGGCCCATACGGCTTTGATTTCCTGTAATACGCACGCGCAAACCAAGTACGCGCAAGTGCATATTTATTTGCCCACCGGGCCGGAAGCCTTAACGGGTTCTACGCGCATGAAGGCGGGTACGGCTACCAAAATGGCACTTAATGCCATTACCACCGGGGCCATGGCCTTATGCGGCAAAACATATGGCAATTTAATGGTGGACGTACGCCCCACCAACCAAAAATTAGTGGCCCGCGCCATCCGGTTAATTTGCACCGTAGCACAAACGGATGAAAAAACCGCCCGCAACTTGCTAACACGATCGGGCCAAAATGTTAAAACCGCTATTGTTATGCACAAACGGGCTTGTTCCCGCACTCACGCGCAACAGATACTAAAAAAAGCAAACGGATTTTTGGCGGAGGCCCTGAAATGAAGAAACTGGTCTTGGGCCTGATGAGCGGAACCAGCGCAGACGGGTTAACCGTTTGTGCCATTGAGCCTAAGCCGTTTCGCATAGTACATTTTAAGAATTATCCGTATGATAAAGCCTTCCAACAAAAATTACTCCACGCGTTCTCTTTGCAGGCAGCGGCCTTAAGCCAACTGCATTATGAAATCGGTCAACGCTACGCTAAAACGGTACTTAAATTTTTGAAAGATTTTAAGATTTCTCCCGCCCGCATTGAAACGGTTGGGATGCACGGGCAAACTATCTATCACGGGCCGCACGACGCAGTCCCCAACACTCTGCAATTAGGGGAACCTTCTTTCTTGGCCCAAGCGCTTCGCGTGCCGGTAGTCAGCGATTTGCGCGCCAAAGATATTGCTTTAGGGGGCGAAGGCGCCCCGCTGATGCCTTTTTTTGACCAATATATTTGGGGACGCAAAACGCCTAAAATGCTACTAAATATCGGCGGGATATCCAACTTGGCTGTTGTCGGCAAAAACATACGCACCGCGGGGTTTGACTGCGGCCCGGGCAATACACTAATGGACTTGGCTTGCCAACACTATTTTCATAAACCCTATGATAAAGACGGGCGTATCGCCGCCCGCGGCAAGGCCGACAAGGCCTTGGTAGCCAAACTTCTCAAACAACCTTATTTTGCTCAAAAGCCGCCTAAAAGTTTGGATAAAAATACTTTTGGAAAGACCTACTTACAAACCTATTTCTCCGGGGAAAACCCCACTGATTTATTGGCCACACTTACGTATTTTACCGCCGCCGCGGTAGCGCAAAGCATACAACTTTTTGTGAAACCGTACACCCAAAAAGAATTGGTTGTTTCCGGCGGAGGTTGCTATAACAAAACGCTCATGCGCTACTTACAAGAAGAACTCCCCCACGTAAAAGTGGTTACCTCTCAAGCGTATGGCATAGATCCACAAGCCAAAGAAAGCGCCGCCTTTGCGTTGTTTGCGTGGCTCAACATCCACCACAAAATCAATCACTGCGCCGCGGCCACGGGCGCACGTGAAAATACTATTTTAGGAAAGGTAACCGTATGATGAATATAGCACGCATGGTGTTTCCCGGTTTTTGGTTTGGGCAAAGTTCCGAAGAGGAAGCAATCCGACTGGCCGGTTTAGGGGTGGGCGGATTTTGTTTGTATGGCGGGACCAAAACCGCCGTAGCCACCCTGACCCGTAAATTGCGGGCAGCTTCCCCGTTGCCGCGCATTTTAATTGCCGCTGATTACGAAGACGGACTGGGACGTTGGTTGCCCGATGCCGAATTACTGCCTTCCAACTTAGCCATTGGGGCCTCTCACAATGAAAAACTGGCTTTTGAAAAAGGGTTCATCACCGGGCAAGAAGCCCTTAGTTTGGGTGTAGATTGGGTGTTTGCCCCGGTAGTAGATTTGGCTAACAATTCCCAAAACCCCATTGTAAACACGCGCTCTTTTGGGGAAGACCCCGAACAGGTCACCCGCCTGGCAGGGGCCTTTATGCAAGGGCTTAATAAAGGGGGCGTGCTTAACTGTCTAAAGCATTTCCCTGGTCATGGCAATACCACAACCGATTCTCACCTGGATTTGCCCGTAGTGCCCGATTCGCTCTCTACCCTTAAAAAAACTGCTTTACTGCCTTTCCAGGCACTGCTGCCGCTGGCCGATAGCGTAATGATTGGACACTTGTTAGTGCCGGCCTTGGATGAACAAAATCCGGCGTCTCTTTCCAAAACGATTGTCCATGATTTACTGCAACAGCACATGGGGTTTGCCCGTTGTGTCTGCACCGACGCCCTGCTGATGA